>WLWF01000392.1_pt1 | contig 42652 bp, 40 predicted proteins | sample 6718331 | NCBI WGS metagenome assembly WLWF01 (sample SAMN12718692, study PRJNA515312) | sponge metagenome | isolation source: marine sponge | host: Mycale hentscheli | place: New Zealand: South Island, Marlborough, Capsize Point | collected 2003-05-01 | reverse complement strand
TAAATATCAGTAGTCCTATTCCATAATACTACACCAATATGGACCCATCTTTGGAGTGGTAATTCTACTAAATCACATATTTCATTTGTATCTGATCCACTTAAATCACCAAGGTTTGGATCCATGGAATTAGTTTTAGCATATGAATCATAGATGGATCTACAGAGACCACTCTGACATATTTGACCATCACCACACGAATCACTACTGGTACATTTTTGAGTAGAGGCACCTGGACTATATGAAGAATCCTTAAGTAAACATTGATTATTAATAGTATTTACACTAATGCCACGACAGGTATCCATCTGTGTACATTTCTGCTTACATCCCTGTAGAGTAGTATCTTCAAAAGTTGTAGTTCCTCCAGATGGAGCTTGTCCTGATAATTCTTGTCCTGGTAAATAAGTGTAATTTGGTTCTCTACCATAAGTATCAAACCTAATCATCAAGTTACTTGATTTAGGGTAGAGCCAGATACCTGGATTACAGACAAATGTTTGTCCATATGTTGGATTAGATGGATCCCCACCTCTACTTAAGATATGTTTGGCTTTATCATATTGATAATCCCAGTTCTTGATGTAAATCCAGAAACTGTAGGTATATTCAGCACCAATATTAGAAGCCGGTAACATAGTATGAGTATAATGATGTGCTACTTTACCACTTGCGGGTCCATCAAATAATAATGGTGAGTTTTGTTTAATTTTCTTATAGTATTCATATATTTCGTAAATTATATATATTAGTAATAAGACTACCAATACAAGAATAACTGTATGTATTAATTTTTTGGCTTGCTCACTATCTCCAGCTAATGTTAAAGCAACTACCGAAGCTATTATTGCTACAACAAGAATTATAACGATTAATTCTTTCCAACCCATTTTCCTTGTATTATAGTAGCATAAAAATTTTACAAAAGTATAAATACTATAAAGTAATTTTTATTAAAAATATGGATTAAAACCCTTGTGCTCCTTGAGAGTCATAATCAGCACTAACAGAGGCACTTACTTGAACAGATCCGACAGAAGCCTCTAATTCTTGAGCTAATTTAGATGGGTCTGGTACTTCAAAAGGATGAGGACCCCAACTGTATATTTTCAAGACATCATATGGTGACAGCGCCATTTTAAAATAACGTACTTGGGTTAATGCTCCTAAAAATCCATTGCGACCCATAACAGCCATGGTATTTGAACAATCCTTACAAAGAACCAATGGGGCATCATTATTAACAACAGGTGAACTATTAAAAGCAAGGGTTGTCACTAATTTACCATCAATATAGACATCAGAAGATTGCGTATGGGTAATCATAGCCAAATGGAACCATCTATCTAGTGGAATATTATCCACACATATTTCATTATCAGTATTAGCATTATTAGTATTGTATAACAGTTTATCAGAAACAGATACCGCACTGCATTGTTTATTAGGGGGATTTACATATGGATTCATGGATGATTGATTTTGGGCATAATCCTGCCAGCCAATTTGTCCATTTTTATCCCTATCACAGAATTTAATTCTTTCACTTTCTCCCATCATGCATCTTTTACCTAAATCAGCTGCGGTCTTACAACTATTTGGATTACAACATGGAGAGACATCTGAAACACGTCCTAAGGTTTCCCAACGGATTAATAATTTATTAGTTTGACCATTCAACCAAACACCTGGTTGAACACTATATTGTGCATCAGTCCCGGCACCATTACCTAGACTTGGTGATGTTTCAGAAGCACCACGATACATAATTGTTTTCCATTTTCTTTCACTTGGACTAAAGTTACTGCTTCTCACATATAGCCAAACACATAGGGAATAATCGTTACCGTGAATGGATGGAGGCATCCGGTTAGCTTTAATAGTTACTATATCTGTTCCATTTTTAACTCCACTAAATAAGATGCATCCTCTAGACGGAATACATTCCGTTTCCTCTTGTTCTTGAGTATTGTAAAAATAATTCCAAATCTTATAGACAATATATATAACAAGTATAATAATAATGATGATAGCGATGGTACTTAATAATTTGCTACTACGTACCTTATCATAACCGTCCCTTGCCACATTACCTCCTTTTAAAAGATTTGTATAGGTTAGTTTGTTACTTTTATACATAATATATTAAATATCACATATTTTTTTTCTTATAAAATACATCTTATATTATCAAATAATACTGTTATAATACTTATTGAGGATATATACATGTAAATGGTTTATTTCCAAGAGCACTATTAAAACTAGAATCATCATCTACTGGTATTCCAATCTTAGTTAAATCATCAATCTGATCCTGGTTTAATTTATCAGTACCCCGATTATTACAATTTAATCCAATTTTACAATCGGAATTACTATAACATGTTTTTCCAACTTGTCTAGACTGAGGTTCAAAACCACATTTTCCTTGTACACATGAGAGACCCGTTTTACAATCATCATCGGTATGACATAAATGACCAATTTTATATTTATTATCTACTACCTTTTTGGATAAATTACTAGCAGCGGTTTGTAAACCGGTAACTAGACTAGATGGATCATTAAAGTTACTACCTATACTACTAAGAGTTGTAGCTACTTCCTTACCAGCGTTATTATTAGATAATGGATTCCAATTTTTCGGACCCTTATGAAATAGATTACGAATTTCACTGCTCTTAATTTTCCGGTTAAAGTATTGAAATTTACTAATATAACCATCAAACCCACCATCTGGATTAATTACTAAATCACCTTCTTGGTAAGTGGGTAGTGTTGATAAACGTTTACTTCCTTTTAATTTACCATTAATAAAAACATCTAGATTCCTTAATTGTAAGATAATAGTAATATTTAGCCATTTTTGAATGGGTAAATTTTTAATTTTTAAAGACGTATGTTTCCCATTTATAAGACTTTGCGTAACTACTAACGAATTATCGCTTTTGTCTAGGCTAAAATAAATACCGGTTAATTTACCACTAGTACTACTACTCTCAAACCCTTCTAGTAGATTTCCTAGTTGACAATCTTTACATGTTTCCTTAATACTTGTTGGTTCATCAGTTTCTTCGCTTTCTTGACTAGTTGTTTGATAGGCACTTTGATCACTTATAGCTTTACATGCTTGTTCTAGAGATTGACTAGATTGGGTCCCCTTCCAAAAGGCAATGATTTTTTCTAGACCAAATTTATATGACCAATTGGAAATATAAATCCAAAAACTAAAGGTATATTCTAAACCACCATTTATGGGAGCTAATGTTATCTGTCCCTTATCAAATTGATATTTAGTAGCTCCATCTGAAATAGTTGGTATAAGTAGAGGCGAATTTACCATATTGGACCTAATCCGATATGATATGATAGCAACTACTATTATAATAACTAAAATAATTGCGATTTTTTTAATATTCATCTTTAAAGTATAACTATTATATGTCTTCTATTTTTTTCTAATCAGACAGAGGTAAAATATGATTCATTAACAGGTGGTTTTACTTTGGAAAACCCTTCTACCTGACTTGGTGTTAAAAAATCAGGAGTATAAGATAATTTATAAATTAATCCAGAAAACCCCCCACCACGTCCAGTATATAAGGGTTCATTATTGATTTTACAAAAATTACCAAGGACACCCGATGTATGTAATTTCCCTTGATAATAGATATCTGCTTCATTATCTCTGACACAAATCGCAATATGACACCATCTCCTGATGTCAATATTATCTAAAATAAATGTCATCATCCCATTACCGGTTTTAATTTTTATAATTCCATTATTTATTTTGGGTGCCAAATAAAAGGATGGACAGGCATTATCTGTTTCTCCTTTACTAAATACCTCTTTTTCATAGTCATAGCGGTAATTATAGTCCTTAATATAGATAAAGAAATGGAAGCTAAAAGAATAGACACTGCCTAATGGTTTAATATTTTGAGCATCTAAGGTTTGTGTTTCCTTTCCAGTAGTAGGAGTGGTATAAAAAACAGGTCTAAGATTATTGTATTCATTATTTCTCCTGACAAAAATGCTAATAACTATAATAATTATTATTACCAGGCATATTATACCGATTATAATACCTTTAGATGATTTAGCTTTGGTATAGATTGCGTTCATTTTATCAGTTGCTTGACTCATTATTAAAAAGTTTAGAATTTATTAGCAAAAAAAAATATAAGATATTGTTATTAGAAAGATATGACAGAGATTCAAACTTCCATAAGTAACAAGTTGTATAACTTTGCGTCAGATTTAGTAGGTAATAGAGTGTTTGATTTATATTTAAAGTTTATGGGAATTACTACCTTAACTAGTGCCACGTTAGTTCCAGTAGCGTTAATTTTAGGAAAAGATGCCTTTAAAAAATACGTTAATGCTACTAAAAATAATAAGCAATATGGTGGTAAACTTAGTATCCCAGTTCTAGATGCTCCAGGGATAGGCAGTTATTTAAAATTAATTGGTCTCTATCACCTTAATTTTGCTCCACAGACCCTAATACCTCTTGGTGTATTAATGTCCCTATATGAGATGTATAAAAATAAAATTCAGTTAGGTGGAGCTATTGATGATGGAAATATGTTTTATGATTTTTCTAGACAGATTGTAGGTAATAGGGTTTTAGATCTTTTCTTAAAATATAAAGGAATTACTACATTAAATGCCTATACATTAGTTCCAGTAGCACTAATTTTAGGTAAACAAGTATTTCAAGACTATCTTAAAGACAAACGTGCTATTAGAGAGGCACCTAATTCTATCCAGGAACAGCTTGAAACATTAAAATCAAGTAATAAAATAGCCATAAATCAACGTGGAGGTAAAATTGATCTACCATTTGTAGACGACCCATTAATTGGTAACTATCTTAAGGTAGTTGGGTTATATCATTTACCACTTACTACTGGTACATTAATCCCATTAGGTGTATTAATGGTCATATATCAGTTATATCAAAAAAACATACAACTTGGAGGTTATATCCATTATTAAATACTAGTTATTATTAAGGAAATAATGAAGTCCTTAAATTATATAATTTATAGTAATGTTCATGATATTACTATAATTTATATTAATTTGTACTACTTGTATTTATCTGTAACGATTAATACGCGGTGATGGTGCTTTCTGTTTTTTAAAAGATGGAAACCATTTCGCTAAAAAAGTTTCATAATATTTTGGATCAGGATAACTATCAAAAAACCAAAATAAGAATACCATACTTATTACACCAATTAAGAAAGCAATGCCCCCTCCCATTATCTATATTACATAGGTGTTATATTTTTTTTAAAATTTTAAATTACGTCGTCTTTTACCAAATCCAACACGTTTACGAGCGTTATTATTATTATTGTTATTGTTATTGTTATTATTATTGTTGCTGTTATTAATGGTGTTAATATCCTTATGCTCAGGAATACTCCACATTCCTGGTTGGTATGCTGATAAATAGGTTAAACAATCAATAAACCTCTGTAGGGCTAATTGATTTACATTACCATAATTAGTTTCTTTTACTAGATATTTTAATAATTTAGATAGTCGGTTAGGATCTATTTTATTTCTAGTAATTTTAAATGCTGTTACATTATCAATAATTTTTTTATTATTTAATTTATTGACCATATTATGGATTTTAACTGTCCATTTAAAAAAACCTGGACCAGATGCTAAATCAGGTTTATGCTTGGTATAATTGGTAATATAATGTTTTTGACAATTTTTACAAGGTATGATTAATGCTAAATACTTAGTTAACTGATGTGCCATATTTTTATCCTTAATATTTGGATTTTTAGGATATGATTTGGCAATAGTATGAATAATATTCCATAAATCAGGTCCCCATTGTTCAGTTAATGTTAACATTTAATTATACTAGATAAAAAAATTTTTTTATAAAATTTTATCTTTCGATATAAAGCAATTAAAAATTAAATTATAAACATGAAAAAAAACAGTAACTCCCATAGCATTCAGATTTATATTATATCCAAAAATAGACCTGATTTATTAATAAATACCATCACAAGTATCAAGGATATCCTGCCTAAGATTAGGAGTATTTCCGTTGTTATTAATAAGGCTAACCAATTAGATTACGATAATATTGATATATGTCGTAAAATAATACTAGATAACTTTAATAATACTGGTTCCTTATTAAATCACCTATTTAATATATTACGAAATCAGAATATTCACCGAATTATGTTATTTTGGGAAGGAGAAATAATAGTAGGTAATATAGATTCCCAAGGTTGGTCTCAAAGTATTGGTAGTTTTCTTAAAATTAATAGTAATATAACGTATTACTGGCAACTAAGAATATTTAATTTAGATTATAAGTGGTACTTTACTGATCCTTATGCTGAAATACCAACCTTAGATTTAAATACTAATCAGGGTTTATCAGTGTCAAAAATTCCAGGTGAATATGTCATATTTAATTTAATAGATAAAGTATTAGAAACTCCTTTATTTTTCCATAATCCCCATTATATTTACAAAAAGGCTTGTCATCTATTATTAAAAGGCGAAATTGAGCTAGCCTCTTTCTATTTTAAACTTAGAACTGATCATAAAATTGGTAATGAAATTATTAGTAGGTCTTATTTAGGTTTAGCTATTTGTAATAAGATGAAATGTAATACATGGACACTAATTAGTGAGAATCTTACTGATGCTATTAAATATGATAAATTATCATCATTAGAGCCTATATTCTTTTTATTGACCTGGTCACTTGAATTAGAAAAGGAACAAGCTGCCTATAACATTATTACAGACAACCACGTAGATCTTTATAGTATTTCACCACCAATCACCGGATATTTGCCTTATGATGCTTCTATCTATGCCTATAAAATATTGTACTTATTTAGTAAATGTTGTTTTAGACTACATAAATATACAGACGTAGTAAAATCATCTGATATTTTATTAATTAGAGATGATCTACCCATTGATGTTAGACAAGATCTGTTACATATGAATGTTTACGCCAAAGGTAGTTTAAAAAATTCATCCGAATATTATCAGCAGTTAAAAGTAACTACTGACATAGAATCAGAAAATATCATCATTAAGATACAAAAATATAGAACGATTGGATACCTAAATGAAAATCAAGTGGCTTGGTTTCTTAAAAATAATACAGAAAACGCAACCAATCTACATGGTTTTAATTTTCAAGAACTAGACACTAGTTCAGAAGATACAAGCCAATTTAATTTTATGATGCTTAATAAAGACTACCATTTGGGTATTTTATCTAATGTTTGGTCATTGACATCCGACATTACTAGTTTAATTATCCCAAGTACCCCCCTATTTTGTTGGAATTTTAACTGTCAACTTGACGAGATTTTAAAAATCCAGAAATATAATTATAGAATTGGATGTCTAGTTATTTCACCAGAAGCCAATACTTATATTAAGTCATTAATTAAAGATATTAAAATACCTAATGACCTAGTTACGAAAATCTCCGTTGATTTATCCAAATATCATTATTTATTATATTATGGAACTAATGGTTTAGAAGATTTATTTATCCTATTATTTGCTCAGTTAGTAGGTTGTCATATACTTTATCATGGTAGCTATAAAATATACCAAACTGTCAATTCTATCTCTAAAATTAAGGGAATAGATAATATTAGTGGTTGGAGTCAGAAACATATCACTCAGGCTATTAATAGTTTAACCCACCAACCCAATAAGCGTGAACAATTTTCTAACACCTCTAATTATCTTGCAATTAATACTATTAACCGTTTATTATATGAACTTCCCTTAACTAACAATTGTTTTCAACATACCATTACTATTTTATCAGGTAAAATTCACCCATATCTAGATAATGTTAAAAATTTAACTAGTATTTCAGCTCCTAATTTAGAACTCACCTATCAGCCCCTAATAGAAGTGGGATTTACTAATTGGTCTTTAATTATCCCAAAATATACTCTAAGTATTTATCAGTATCTATTAGCCAATCTAATTATTAATAAGGTTAAATATAGCGATAACAATAGTCCAGATATCATTATCATACCAACACTTAATAACCAGACCCTTTTAGCTAATTTTAAGATTAGTGTTAATAGCAATATTTGGGAATTAGATGCAATTGATCAGTTAGACTATCAACTACCATTTTTAATCAGACATACTGATACCCTTAAAACGCTACAGGGATGTCAAACGCTTTCTAATTTATCTAGGTTTATCAATTTAAGAATAGTAAATGTATCTGACTAAAATTATAGGTATTTACTAAACATAGTTAATGTGGGTTTTCTAATTAAACAACCTTTCATTAATGACATATCAAATAAATCTCTTAAATATCCATTGGTACCATTTAATGGGCAGCATAATGCGGCTGATTTCATTATGTCAAGTAGAGATATCCACTTACCTTGGGTTTTTTCAAAACAACCCTCTTTACCTTGGCAATTACTACAATGATTAATATAGGCAGTTACATTATTAAAATGGTGTTCTAAATGGTTATAGGTGTCAAGTTCACATTTAATTAGATATTGGACACTCGCATTGTTACCCTGGTAGGAAAAGATAGCATAATCTGCCTGTTTTATTTTTTTCTCTAGTTCTGAAATAGTTCCTAATAATCCCATGCTCTCCTCCCAACCTTCTCTGGCTGCCGCATTAATTAAATTTTCATTATCTTCCCTTCTACCTGTAAAACCACACCATTTATTTTTATCTCGGACCTCCTCTGATAAAAATAAATAATAGTTATTATTATGGAAATAATATGGAATTATACCAGTGTGAATAATTTTTTTACCCATTAAAATAATAAAGATAATAATTGCGTATTATCTAGATGTTAAATTTTCTAGTTATTAGCAATGGAAGGTGATCTTGATAAATTAGCTGAACTGGTCTTTAATGGTGATATTAAAGAAAAAAATAGTATCCAGATTCAGGGAGACTTTGAAACAACTAAAGACTTATTTGAAGCCTTGTTAATGTGTTTTACTAAGGGTATGCGTATTTTATACGCAGAGGATGGAGTAGTTCCTTTGGGTAAACTTACCCAAGATCAATTTACGACATTTATTACTCGTTTTCAATCCATGGGGGTCACTCCAATTGTCTCAAAATACCATATTTATCAATTATTTACATTACAGGGTGTTGAAATAGGTAGGGAGATACAGGAGGAGTGGAATCAGACTAAGGAAAACTATCCAGGAGAAATTCCATTGGAGACACTATCTGATTATACCACAACTAATTCTGATAAAATTTCTGATTATTATTTCCAATTTCAAAGTGAAAATAACTATTATATTATTAACTTTGCTTTAGTATAAATATTATCTATCACATAGATAGAAATTATGACAGAAAAATGTAAAAATGTCGTTAATGAGGAAAAGTATGTGGACTTTCTGACCAAAATTGTTCACCAATTTTTTAAATGTCTCTTAATTTTATCGGTTATCTTTATACTAATTATGATACGTAAAGGGATGCGAGATAATTTAACAATTGCTAGAATTATCTCCTACATCCTATTAGCATGTATGGGTATGGTCACTATTTATATGGCAGACAGTTATGCCTATAATAATTTATTAGTTGGTTTAGGTGCCTATTTTGGTTTTGAACTAGTAAAATTAGTCTAAATTTTCCCAAAAATTGCCATATTAAGGGTAGTATTGACACAAAATACTCTATGAATAATAATACCCATATAAAGCGTAATTAATACCCAAGCCCAATAGGGATATGGAAACGCCTTTCTAAATAAAAACTGATTAAATCTTGCTAAAATTAAAGTTAGGATGACATCTATAATAGCAATATTAGCAATTCTTAGTTTATGAATACCAGTATTAGGACGCCCAAGAATATTTCTTAATGAACATAATGACATAATTATATTAATAGCATGATTATTTTATTTTAAGGGGATAATAAAATAAAAATAGTATTTACAAGCATATGGATCAACAGGATAATAAAACCATACCGCATTGGACGACTGAATTAGAATGTGATGAAAAAAATGGGTGTGTCAGGTTTGAGACTGAGAAAAAGACGGTTGATAGTTGTACTAGTCATTGTGCTACTCAGGAAAACTGTATTGGTTGTCATTTTGATCAAAAAAAACAGCGGTGTGTTTGTTACCAGGATCAGGGTGATAAGTTACTAGATAATACTTTTAATGAAGTACTAAAGGAAAGTAAAAAACCAAAAAATGGATTTGGTAAAAGACGTATTAAAATTTCAGGAGAGGATGATATTCCTAAAAAGGGGAGTTGTATGTGCGGGACATAATTTCCTAATGGAGTTGTATGTGCGGGACATAATTTCCTAATATAAATAGTATTTTAATTAATTTTATATTAGGAATTTCTTATTTTTAAAATTTCAGTAATCTATTAGTTATCTATAGGATAATTATAAATGTTTCATAACAGGAAAAATAATAGATTAAACCAAATACATGGGAAACAGTCCTCTGATGAAGCCAGTGCTAATACTGGTACAGTAGCAGTGTCTGTCTTAGATGAGAATCAAGATGGAACTAGTAGCGTTGATACTGTTGACATACCCACTGGATCTACTACTATCAATGAATCAGATCCAGACACAGTAGATGCTAATTTAGCATCTGGTAATGAAGAAAAAACCGGTTTTGCAGTGTTTTTAGGTTTTAAGTGTACACCTAATGATGGATGTACTACCTCTGTTTACGAAAAAAAAGTAGAATCACCAGATAGATGTGCCAAAGCCTGTTTAGATAAAGGTGCTAATGCGGGTAGCTATGTATCGTTAAATTCCAATGCGTGTAGAAATACAGATCCTTATATTCCAGGTAATACCTCATATTATCCAGATAATATGCTTGGTTCCTGCTTATGTTATACTAATGCTACCTATACTCCAGATAATTACATTAATGACACCTATCTTGATGACTATAAATTATTTAGAATAGGTTAAATATCATAACTATCAGTTCCAGAACAACATTCTTGTGTAGCTGCTGTTATTTCAGTGGGTTGATCACTAGAAGAAGATGGAGATGTAAAGCAAACTGGGTCTGGTGGTGGTGGTGGTGGTGGTGTTGGAGTCGGTCTACTTATATCACCTAAATGATGTGTAGAAACACTATCATAGGTAGTGTTTTCTTGAGCCTGACTTCCAATTTCAAGTAGTCCTTGTATATTACTACTATCGGATGCGGTAGATTCTGGTGGAGTTCCAAACTGCACCGCAAAATTTTCTACTAGACCTGCCTGGTTAGACAAACAAACAAGAACCAGTAATACTAGTAATAAAAATAATAAATAATGTATTTTTATCATTTTTATCATTTTTATCAGTTAAGAAGAAAAATTTTGCGTTGGATAAGATGATTTTTTTTATTACTTTAATATATAAAATGGTAAATCGCGAAAACTTGTGGTATGGACTTGGATACGGTGTTGGTGGATTATTAGCTACGGCTAGTATCTTTTATACAGGCTACCGGTATGGTAGTACAAGAAGTAAAGTATCAACGACTAATATCGTAGAAGAAGCCGATACATCATCAGATAACTCCACTAAAGACAGTACTTCTGAGTAAATTAAGCATCTAAACAACTAATATATTCATTTTCTAGTTTTTGGTACAAAGAGATACTTTGTAAATTACCAGGTGAATTTACTAAGCTATCTACATTAGGAAAGTACTCATCCGTATCAGTCGTCTCAGCAAAGCTAAGGAAATTATCATTTTTAACTGGTTTTTTTATGGCAGTTACAATATCTGAATTAACATACTGTTTTTTAATGATTTGTAAGTTTTTAAGTACGGCATTAACACCTTGTAGGAAAATCAATATACTAATAAACTTTTGAGTTTCGGATTCATTGAGATTATCTAATTGATGTTCTGCTGTTAATTTAACCAAAGCGTTTTTAAGATTGACATCAACTAAATCCTGGTTTTTACTTAACCAGTCTACTAATTTAACATGATTTATTTTTTCTGAGAGTTGTAGTCTAATAATGATATTATTTTCCAGTGGATGAGTTTTTACATAGGAGACGAATTGTAATAGCTTTCCTAGATAGAGATCCTGTAGATATTTAGTTACCACATTACCAACCGTGTGACCCTCATTACTAATTTTAATCTCATAAGCATCCATTTTGGTTGGGGAATCAGAAATGGTAATTTTCTCAAGTAGGTTATATATTAACTGATGGTTATCGGTAATAGAAGCTTGGCAACACGTAACAATATCACGAAGTTTCCAAGACAAAACATCAAGACCATGTTGGAAAATTTGTACAGGTAACATACCACCAATACTCTCAATATGTAATTCAATAGAATTGGCATTTCCCTTTTCATCACGGTGGTAAACTCTTTTAGCATCCAGATGATTATAGGATTTTCTAATCTCGTCACGTTCCTTTTCATCAAATGGTTTTAAACCCTTATTTTCCCTTTCTTTAGATAAATTTTCAAAATAATAACTGAAAACCGTGTCTTGGACTTCAGGGTTACTATCTTCAATAAACTTATAACTAACGGTACCAACTGGAGAATAGAGAGTATGTGTCTCACCGGTACCAATAGAGGGTCTACAAACAATATGGAGACTTTCTCCTTTACCAGTACTACCAACCTTTAGTTTATTAAGTAGAATATAATTTTTATACATCTCAGAATCAGATGATTTATTGGAATGATATGTGATAATATCTGGTGTAATAAAGGCACTGGTCGGTTCTGGATAATCAGGAGTAGTAATTTTAAAATCATAAGTAGTTACTAACAGGATGTCATCATCCTTTTCAATATCAAACGGACGACTTTCACGATACTTTAATCTTGTCTCCTCATCGTTTTTAACCATCAAAGTAAATTCTGGTAATTGTTCAGCATACCAGAATACCGATTCCCTTTGACATGTTGATTTATTAAAGGAGGACTTAATATTTAGTCTACCTGACTCATATGTACATATAGGTACAAGGGCGATCCTATGAGCCTGAAACTCATTATGAAGGGCACTGGTATTTTCTAAAATTTTAATCCTATTTAATGAGATATCTTCATGTGGGGTTAGATCAAAACCCACATTTGGAATTTCAGATAACATAACTCTTCTTAAAGAATTAACTAGGGCGGGTAAAGCATTGTCAACATTTAAGGTTAAATCGTGTCTATAGTTATATTTTTTACCATCGTTTACAATTTCTACAGTCGGATGTAAAGACATACTTGTTTCTAATATATATATTATATTTTTAAGCCCAATTTTATTTGTCAATTTTTTTAATTTATTAAAGGTGTGTCCAAATAATCTTAATTTTATCAATCCTATTTTATATTTATAACAATGGATACAAACGATTCATTTGTTGTTTTTTATTCTAATTTTTGTGATCACAGTAAGGAGTTTCTAGTTAAACTTAAAAACATGAGAAATGGATTATTTGAAAAATTTACCAAAATTTGTGTTGATAATAATCAATCTATTCCTGCTGCTATAAAATCGGTCCCAACCATTTTAGTACCAAGTCATCAATATCCATTAACGGATAATAGTGTGTTCCTATGGTTAGAAAGCTTAAGTGGTCAATATGCACCCGAGTCTAATCAACAACCCAATGGTAATAATATGGGACCTGGTGCGGGTAATCATAACCAAAACCCAAATCCTAACCAGGGAGCTGGTCCAAGTGGAGATGATTCAGCTATTGCACCCTATGTAGCAGGAGAAATGGGAAGTTGTTTTTCTGATAGTTTTTCATTTTTAGATGGCGATCCACATGGTGGTAAACCATTAGCGCATACCTTTACTTTTATTGAGAATGGGGAACATCAAATTTCATCCCAAAATCAAAATCATAATGAAATTGATAGACCAAATATTTCTAATAACCAAAAATCTACCTCTGGTTTTGATGTCGCATACGAGCAATATATGTCTAATCGTGATGCTGATCCATATATTTCCCAAGCACCTAAAAGATGTGGTTAAACATTAAGTTAAAGCTAAGTTTTCACTTTCAAGTAACATGTTATATTAACTAAATTATGATCAGAGATATATGGGATAGCGATTTGGGTTTCCAACTGTTTAATATTATAGAGCGTTAAAAATAACTTATTAACATAGACATAATCAATCCTAGTGTGAAAGCGACAACTAGTAACCGGTCCCAATATGTCTTCGGCTATATCTTTACTGTCATAAAAATGTTGATTAACTATTAAACTTGTCACTTGGGTTTTAGGCAATTCCCAGTGATTATTTTGACGTACTCTAGTTATGTCTTTCCATTTTTCCATAGAATAATCGTCTTGTGTTAGAGAATTAAAATCCCCTAACATGACGCATGGTCTTGAAATAATATCATTTAATTCACCAGACATAATATCTTTTATTTCCCTGAGCCTAACACCTTCATATTGATAATCTAAATGTAGACAAATAATATGAAGGGGGGTATGATTTTCTGGTAAAATAATAGTACCTGCGATAAAGCGGTTTTTGGATTCAGTTTTCTTATTATTATGGTGCCGAATAGGATATTTAGAGAGGATCGCAGTACCACGATAGTAAATATGATGATAATCCTTGAAGTTTTTTAATGGATGTTTCTTGTAATCCAATTATATCTAGACCAGCATTATTAATAAAATCAGCGATCTCAGGATATGAATATTTATTTCTACCATTAATCCATTCGTGAACATTAAATGATCCTATTTTTAACATAAATATTTTCTTAATCTATTAAATTAAGTTGTATATATAAAAATCTTAAATAAAATAATAAACCTTCACTTAAAGCATTAAAATAGGATAATTGATATATATCGTATGAGTTATTTATCTGCCTTTACTAATCAAATGGATGCTTTCGCATCAGAATTAACAGTAATGTTTCCGGATGATGTTGATCTAAAAATGGCTCTAAATATGATCAGATTAATTAAGAAAGCTAATCCAAGAAAATTATTAGACATTTTTGAAAAATTTGTCAGTGGTTATAAAACAGAAATTCTAGCTAAAGATGAGAGGTTTTTTCTAAATCATGATTTTAATGATGTTGCGTCTAAAACTGGACAGAGTGATTATACACAATCGTTAGTATTACAGATTAAATCTCATTGGTCAGAAATGAGTGATGAAAGTAAAGAAGCGGCTTGGCAATACTTCATTGTATTATTTAAATTGTCGGAAAAATTATCCCAGCCTACTAACTGTACCACCTAATTAAGTTTCTAAATAATTCCAATCATCATCCTCATCATATGACTGTATATTATCTAATGTAATATTAGGTCTATTTATTTCAAATAGTGGGAAATTACTATTTGGTAAGTGTTGATTTATATTTTTAAGTGAATCTAGGTGCTCTTGATTATGGATAAAAAAGCAAATAGATAAGGTTGGAGATAAATTATGTAGTGATAAATATTTTACCCCACTGGAACGGTAGGTCGGTAAATCTAGTGTATCTCCAGAATACATTTGACAACTATGTGGATCTAGGTAAACTAGTTTATCATCATCAGATCCAATAAAATAGTATGATTTGTTATTTTCTCCTCCGATAATCCCCATAAAAAATGTACATCTGGTTAAATATAAAATATTTTCATGGTATTCACTATTAATATGCTCAACACCTAGACGTATCGGGACCGTAATAAGGTATTTATGATGATCAATATTAAAATCTGTTAAGGTAATATTTCCCTCTTTAGCACAATTATATTTTATAGAGTATAAACTATAGATGGTCTCAGAAAAATTAGCTAATAGATCACATGCTGTATATGGACCAATCCAATCACCTGGACTTTTACCATATTGTCCATAATATTTAACTAGGCGATGGATTGAAAAAAGATTAGCGGGATGATCTCTAAAATAACTAATAATATTGTAGTAGGTTTTTGGTAAATAGTTATCATTATAATTTAACATACTGTATTGAGATATTAATAGCGTGTTTGCTAATAACATTTGAGCACTTCTAATGGTGCAACCCCACCCGGTATCACTGGTAATATATGTATCTGTGAATGCGGGAAAATTACAACGATAAGAGAGGTATATTAATTTACTAATAAAATAGTTAGCGTTTCTATCTGATAACGGTTTACCTAAAATAAATATATATGTCATATTTATTTTAACTAAACATAATGGTTAAGTATTTAACTTATAATACAACTAGATATAAGCGATCTTGATAGGAAGTTTTTACGACAATTTTTACAACGGTAATAGGAACAACTACCCTTGTCACTTTCTCGGGCGTAAAAATTAGTATTACAGTCTCTACATCTCATTAATATTTCATCTTGACAAATATTATTTACCAATGGACGAGCTGTAATTATTGACATGGGCTGATTATTCGCAGGTATATTTACCACGGTAGCAATTGGTATTATATTAGGGACCTGTGGATTTACTGTATATAATTTTTCCATCTTCCTTTATTTCTTAGATTATGTTTTTCCATTAAGTAGTAAATTTAGAAATAGGTACCCATCCAGCATTTACTAAGTGCTTACCACCATGTTTGGTTTTATTTACTTTAGTTTTTGGTTTTGATTTTACGGGTTTAGTAGTTTTAGTAGCTTTTACTTTCTGTTTTGACTGCTTGGATGGTTGTTCCCATCCAAATTTCTCTTCAATGCATCCAGCTGATTCAAAATAACTGTTATTTTGCAAACAGTTTTTAACATCAGTAAGGTGATATAGTGCTCCTAAATAAATAATTGCTTTTCTTCTACTGGCTTTATCTAGTTTTAGGCAATCATCAGAAAATATAACATCTTGATATATCTTTGACAATACGGTATCAACTTTATCTAAACAAGTCATATAGTCAACCTTAGAATTAGTGTCACTATGGGATAGACATTCTGTTAATGATTTGTCTATTTTGCTGGTATATCCTGTAATTTTATTTAAACATGGCATTAAATTTTTAGGGCTGCCTTTGGACGCACCTGGTTTATCTCCTTTTTTTTGATCCCTATCAATTAATTCTTCCGTATCCTTTATAACTTGTTCTAGTTTTCTAACAAGCTGATCGTTATTCATTTAAATTAATATAATATAATATTTTCATTACGCCGTTTAAAAAAAAAATGAAAGGTAATTAGTTATAACCCTTATTTGTAAATAACAATGTCTAAATTATTAATTGTAGAATCTAAATCTAAATGTAGTAAAATAGAGGGTTACTTAGGCAAAGGTTATAAATGTATGGCAAGTTTGGGACATATTTATGAGTTAGAAAAGGGACTACAAGCCATAGATATTGCGGATAATTTTAACCCTAAATATCGTTTGATGGCAGATAAGAGAAGTATTGTAGGTGATTTACAACGAGCTGCTAAACGAGCTGAAATAGTCTATTTGGCAGCCGATCCTGATCGTGAAGGGGAAGCCATCGCCCTACATTTATCAGAATCTCTTAAAATTCCTAACGCAAAACTAAAAAGAATTACCTTTAATGAAATTACCCAAAAAGCTATCTTAGCCGCCATTGGAAATCCACGAGAGATTGATATACCCCTATGTAATGCACAAAAGGCAAGACGGGTCTTGGATCGTTTATTTGGTTTTACTATTAGTCCAGTACTCTGGGATCATGTCGGAAAGGGTTTATCTGCTGGAAGATGTCAGTCTCCAGCATTAGATATTATTTGTCGGAGAGAACTTGAAATCAATGCCTTTGCTAGTAACATGTTTTACAGCTTATTTGGGGATTTAGAAAGTAAACTTGGTCAATTAGCCGTGAAATATGATGAAAAGATATCTAATAAAGAAGCGTGTTGTCAGCTATTAGAGTTTCTATTAGTCGCAAATTATATGGTAGATGATGTCACTAAAAAAGATCGTAAAAGTAATCCACCTCCCCCGCATACTACCTCTACCCTACAACAGGAGGCATCAAATCGCCTATCTATGAATCCGAAAAATACAATGAAAGTAGCTCAAAAATTATATGAACGTGGTCATATCACCTATATGAGAACTGATTCTACCTGTTTATCAGATGATGCCAAAAAAAATATCTCCACTCATATTTCTAAAACTTATGGTAAGGAATACTTAACCCCACGTAATTATGCTAGTAAGGCAAAAAATACACAGGAGGCTCATGAAGCTATTAGACCAGTAAAGGTTAGTAATAGTCCAGAGATGATGAAATTTAGTGATCCTGACGAGAAACGTTTATATGATATTATTTGGAAACGTGCGGTCGCGAGTCAAATGACTGAGAGACGTTATACGCAACAAATTTTAACCATCTTAGCTACAGTATTAGGTAAGGAAGCGGTAAAATTATTTAGTGATGAGGAAGTGACTACATTTCAAGGTTATGAAATCCTCTATCAGAAACCACTTGGAAAGATAACTGAACTTAAACAAGGAGATACCTTAGAAATGGAACAATTTAAGGGAGAAGAACGTGATACCAAACCTAAACCAAGATACACGGAGGCAAGTTTGGTAAAAGAATTAGAAAGTAGTGGTATTGGTAGACCTTCTACTTTTAGTAATATCGTTAGTACATTACTAGACCGTAATTATGTAGAACATGGAAAAACCAGTAAACAAAAAGTAGAAAAAACCAATCTGTTTATTAAACGGGGTCAAACAGCGATAACCGATGAAGTTATTAGTAAAGCAGCTACTAGTGAAAAGGGTAAATTAAAGGCAACGGAACTTGGTTTGCGAGTTAGAGAATTTCTAAATAACCATTTTACTAATATCTTATCTGAACAATTAACTAGTACTATTGAGGATCGTCTTGATTGTGTAGCCGAAGGAAATGATTGTTGGGTTAGTGTTGTTAGGGAATTTTATGAGTCCTTTTACCCTACTGTAGTTAAAATGTCACCAGGTAATTCCAGTCTACCTAATAAAAAGGTTAATGAATTAGGTAATCATGGAAAATACAGCTATGCTATTATTAATACTAAGTTTGGACTTGCCTTATCTAAAACTGAAACCGGGAAAAAAACAGCTAAGCCTAAATATTTACCAATCTGTAAAGAGTTATATAGTGAGGGTAATGACTTACAACTAACTCAGGTGAAAACATTATTTAAATTTCCTAGAACTATTAAATATGATTGTGGAACAGAAATTAGCTTTTGCTATGGTAAAAATGGCTTCTACTTAAAACACCCCAATGCCTCTATGTCGTTAGATGGTGATTTTAGCCAAGGATCGGCTCCTCATGAGAGGGATATGGCAGGATTTTTAGAAATGATTAAGACTAAATCAGAAACTAATGAAGACGGACTTATTAAAAAAGGAATTATTAAAACAGTTGGTAAGTTTAATATCTGTAATGGACCATATGGACCTTTTGTAGCCTATATTAAAGGACGTGCTCGTCCTGTTTCTGTGCCTAAAGATGTCGACCCAGAAAGCCTATCTGAAAAAGATTGTCAAGATTTATTTCAGAAACGCAAACAAAATTATAAAAAGGGTAATAGCTAATAGTAGTTAACAAATAGATAACAAATAATTTAAATAATGATGATATTTATTACCAGGGGAAAAAGCCTTCAGTTCTCGTTCAAGAACATATTTCTCATAGAAGCCCAACTGTGAGCCCTTGTGATATTTTTTTAATAATGGATAAGTTCTTCTGAGGCAACTTATTACGTCATTTTTAGGATAAAAATGATATTTAATATCTAGTATTATTTGTAAAATATTTCCGAGATGTAGTAATAGGACACTGGTAAATATAAGGGCAAATACTAGATAATGATATGTAGATACCATATAATGATATGTAAATACTACTTATGACGGGACTTTTAAATAAAAATAAATAAAATAGAATGATGAGAAAAATATCTATCTACTAACATATAATGTTTGGAAATAATGATATTTTCTCTCTCTTATTATTAATTTCATTTTTATGGTATCTTTGCCATAAAAATAAAAATAATGAGGTTAAAGAGTCATTTGTCACCGATAATACTACCGGAGTCCCTTCTATGATAGCTGACAAAATATATAAATATAACGGTGATTTAGCATATTCTACTGGACGAAATAGTATTCCCCTATCTTTTACCCAGAATATAGCTACACAACGGGTCGCACCTATTATAAACCCAGTAACTGGTAGAATAGTAGAACCGGATCCTAAAGCACCTCTTGGTGTTCGTCAATTTTCACACCTAAAGGTTCCTAATCAAAAATATTCTACCCGTATACACGATGATGTTTCAGGTGAGACCTATTATAATGTTCCATTGCCTAATTTCAATGATTTACAGGGTGGATATCGTAATACTAACCGACAAAAACCGTATCCAGGTAGATTAGTGCCACAATATCCCAATTATATGAATTAATTATTTTTATATCTAAAAAAAATGAAAATAAGTGGTTTAAGTAGATTCTACTTATAATTATTAATTATGGATCATTTTATCTCGTCTAGTATAGACAGTCAACATTTTCAGGTTGAAGACGTAGAAAGTGATAATGCTTGTTTTTACCGAGCACTTGCCAATGGTCTGGCATTTATTAGTAAAAACATCGATCATGAACTAGAAATAGAGAACGAATCATTAGACTTTACTAGACCAACAAATTGTTTTTACGGCAATAAAAACTGGGGCTATAGTGGAGATCATCAAGAAATACTTGCTAGGGAGTTACAGCAATTAGCTCTGGATTGGGTGGAGGGTAAAAGAGACATGCGTGCTCCGTTACCAGATGGATCACCTAATATTACCTTGGAAGAATTAATCATGATGGTTCATGATTTATCATATGAAGACTATGTGGAACAATATAAATATTTTGCTGGTGATATTATTGTGGAAAAAAACGATGATACGGATGAAATTATCTCAGTTCTTGATGATAGATGGGGGGGCTATGTTGAACAAATTGCTATAAGTCAACAATTAAAAATTCCAATTGTTGTCTTAAATGCTCAAAAATACGACACTAGATTGGGTAAAATAATTAATGGGAGGGTCTATCGCAATAAACCCATTAAGGGGGTTAGATTTAAAATATACCAGACCTCTGGGTTAGAATTTATCAGTCGTGATAAACCAATCGTCTACTTGCTATGGAAAAAAACCAAAAACGGAGATCATTATATGTCTTTATATCCTGAAAATCATGGTCATTGTAAGAAAATTATTAGTGAGCAATTACAATAGCTTACAGGTAAATTATTGTAATTTAGTCTAAGCTATTGTAATTTAGTGTAATTTATTGTAATTTAGTTTTTTTACAGCATATGTCTAAAATAATATAAAACTAGTTATACTTAGAGACTATTTAATTATATATATTATAGATGTCTCACTTAAAATATCATAATAAACTTGTTGAACTAAGTGAAGTTTTTTACCAATCTCATTGTGAATTAATTACTTCTGTTTGTATTGAATTGGGACATCCTGATAAAATAAAAGATTTACAAAATCAATTTCTAGATAGGATTAAGTTAAAAGCTAAAAAAGATCCTGACCAACCAAAAAAACCAAAGACAAGTTATATGTATTTCTGTCAAACAGAGAGGGACAATATTCTAAAAGAAAATCCAAATATTTTGTTGGGAGATCAATCCAAAAAACTTGGTGAATTATGGACCAATTTAAGTGATGAGGAGAAAAAACCTTATATTCAAAGAGCCGAAGAGGATAAGAGTCGTTATGAGGAAGAAATAGATGATTATAATGAAAAATGGTGTAATTAACCGAAATCAAAACCCAGACCACTCATTATATTTTGGAACACTCCACCACTGACTAAAAAATTGTTTAGTATTTGGGATAATTTTTAGATCAGAAGCTAAATCATCACAATATATATAGGATAAATAAGCTAAGTCATAGTATTCATAAGGTAAATTATTATAATTTTCTAATTCTTGTGATAATTTTTGCCGCATCTCTGAGGTAGTTGGTTTTTTAATCTTACCAAGTATCATTTTTACAAACCAACGAGCTTGTAAATCAGAAACCTGTACCCAATTAAAACTTGGAGCAAATCCTACATAGATCATATTGGGATCGTTTGGATTAAGACACCTCTTGTAAAGATGTGGTATTTTATCTAGTCCCATAAAGGGGACTCCAATGTTGTAACCAGTCGCATAAATAACCCAATCAATTTCTTTTTCCTGTTTTACATTATCTACGTAATAGGTGACTTGATTATCATGTAATATGATATTAGATGATTGTTGGTAAGATATCTTTCCATTATTAATATAGCTAATTACTTGTTCATTTAGGGTTAAATTGTTTCTATTTACAATTTTGTTAGGCATTTTAATACCCTCATGATTTCCAGACAGATAGTAGGGTAGATAAAAGACAAAATATAATACTGATAAAAATAAATGAATGGGTAATTTAGTCGCTATCCATAAAAATAGTCTGTTTGAGAAAAAATTAAGCCCAATTAGACCTACGTATCTTGGAAAAATCCATTTAGGGGAACGGTATAAAATATCTACTGATTTAGCCCCTTTATTTGACGCTAGACAAGCAATATCACAACCTGATGGTCCATTGCCTATTACTAGTATTTTTTGCTGTTTAAAACTTTCTATGGGTATTTTTTTCTCAGTACTTTCAGAAAATTCCGAAATATGTGTAATTTTCCCTTTAAATTCTGATTTAACTAGATGATTAACATATTTGGGTGTGGAATAAAATCCAGAACAAATTGCTAGATGTCTTGAATAAACTGAATTAACACTGCCAGTTTTTTTATTTCGATAGGTTATTCTATATAGTCCCTCTGAATCTTTATTAGCCGATACTACCTCTGTATGATACTGGACGTATTTAGCTAATTCATGTTTTTTAATATAGGTTTTTAAATATGCTAGTATTTCCAGATGAGTTGGGTGTAACCCAGTGGTTTCTGACATGGGCATGTCACTAAACGAATAGGAATACTTTGTGGTTTGTAAAATAACACTTGGATAACTTTTAGTTAACCAAACACCTCCAAACGAGGCTTCCTTTTCTAAAGTTAATAGGGACAAACCACCTGCTTTAGACCATCTGGTCATCGCAATTCCACTAATCCCAAACCCAATAATACATATATCTAATATTTTCATACTAATCTATAGTTATATATTAGTTAAACAAAACGGACTTTAATTAATATATAATTTAATTACTGGATAAAGTAGGCATAACTTCCATTGATTCAATAGATTCAATTAAGGTATCTGCCTCACGTAAAATATTCTTTTTTTCTTTATTATACGATCTAATACTTTTTAAGGCTTCTGATAAGGTCAACCATTTAATGTCACCAATTTCAATAACCTGTAGTTTCTTCTCTTGATTTATAGTTGGAGTACCAATATCATTAATTAATTTAGCAATATAATAAATATGACGATATTTCTTTTTATTAGATCCAATAAAATCCTCGTCTAGAGGATCTATACATCGTAAGACATAAATATCATCACGGGAGATATCAGTTTCCTCCTCAAATTCTCTCACCGCACATTGTAAATCCCTTTCTTTAAGATTTCTCCGTCCTTTAGGAAATCCCCATTCTGGATTTTCCCATGAAGAAGTAGAATTCCTAATTAGAGTTTGGAGGTCAGTATACTCTCCATTTATTGTTAACCCATTTTTTAAAATATTGAAATTTTTCTCAGAATTATAAAACTCTTTCTGATATTTTGCCTTTTTTTCTTCATCCTCTACCCATAATTCATTCCAAAGGGTTTCAAAAGGTTTCGTCAATAATTTTTCCTTTTCAGAAATAGTCATTTCATCAAAAATATTTGATAGATATTCCATATCATCTAGTGGATAATTCCCTCTTATTAGTTCTACATATCCCAGAGAATCTTTACGCATTACTAGTAAATATTCTCTACCGTGCTCTGTAATACGATATAATATGATTCCAAGACTAATAATTGGATCAGTGCATTGTTTATAGATATGTCCAATTTTACCACAATTTCCACAAAAAACCCTTTTAGTTTTTTTTTTGGGATAGTTTAACAGCTCTGGATTTTCTTTATCCATTTTATCTCTTAATTATTAGAGATATAGTTTTAAGTATTTTTAGACAAAACTAGAGTATATTTCTTCTAATTATATTTAGTAATCGGACGGAAGGATATCTAATAAGAATACATTTAAGTTATTAGCTACTGAAAAATTATCTTACTATCAAATAGCTACTAATGTCTAATTTAGATAAATTAACAAAAACCCAGGGTGAAAAAACATCTAATTTATGTGAATTAACCCATCTAGAAGATATAATACAAACATGTGGAGTCCCAGATATAAATGAAATTCAACAAGCCGCTCAAAATGGAGAGTATATGGATTTTCATGGAACGGCACAATGTCTACAACAGCAAACTAATCAGATATTAGAATTTATTAACCATTGTCACACTAGAAATAATCGGGAAAGGTTAGAAAATCAATTACATCTTTTGTCTCAAGTAAAAGCTGAATTTATTAATAATCTAATTAACTACAAGGTATTAGATAAATCCGACATTAATTTATTTTTCCCTACTATTAATAACGAAAACTTTAATTCGGGTATTTCACAGATAGCTAGATTTTCCCAATATTCTATTCCAGAGATAAAGGGGAAAGAAGATTTTTTGACTGAAAGGTCCCCTAATTTTAGTAGAACGGCACCTCAAAATTTTGTCGCAAGTTATATCTCACCTGATACCCCATATAATGGAGTACTATTATGGCATGGGGTTGGCGCCGGTAAAACCTGTGCTGCCCTAGGAATTGCAGAAACATTTTTAAATGTTGAAAATGAATCTCATAAAAAAATACTAATTTTAACTCCTTCAGAACAGCTACATAGTGAATGGAGAAAGGAAATATTTAATTTATCCAAAGAAATTAGTAAAGATAAATACAATATCTATCTAGCTAATGGTGGTCAAGAAAAATATTTTGAATGGTTATTAAAGGGATCTAAAACCCAAGTAACGGATACCCAAGAAGGTGAGACAGCATCCCAGAACCCACATGAACGTATAGTACCTATTAATAATATTCAATGTACTGGTAATAAATATAACCCATTTAAATCCAAAGTATCAGAGCAGATTAGAGGAGACATAGAAAAAAATAAGAAACGCTATGAAAGATTAATCAAGCAAAATATTAATGAACAGTATGATTTTGAAACCTATAATATTTTAGTGAATAAATATGAAAAACAATCTAGAAAATTATTTTTTAACAAGACTCGTGAAGTAGAAGGTAAATTAGTCAGATACATTAGAAACAAATTTTCACACCGTGTCATTATCATGGATGAAATCCATCGTGTTAGGGAAAAATCTGACGATAGTAAAAAAAATAGAACTGCTAAACTAGAAGAGGGAAAATATCCAGAAAAATCACAAGTTTTCGTTAATATTAAAGAAGGGACCGAACCAATAGCTGGAACAGTCCTAGCTGTCAATATAGATAAGGAGACCGAGGAGGTCTCCTATAAAATTCGATTAAATAATGAAGAGGGTAGTGTAGTGAACCATATTACCGCCAATAAGGTTTGGGGAAGAACCCATAGTATGATGGATCAAAAAATGATGATTTTAAAAATGATTGCTAGGTATGCGATCAATACCAAATTTATTCTTCTTTCAGCAACCCCCATGTATGCCACTGCGATTGAAATACTAGATATTCTAGATATCCTATTACTTAATGATGGTAGGGAAGTAACCAAGAAATCGGAAATTTTTAAAAATGATTATAGCCTTAAAGGGGAAGCCGGTGGTGAAGCAACACGGGAGCTGGCAAAACTAGAATTAATCAGAGCTTCTAGAGGATATATCTCTTATATTAGAGGAGAAAATCCACTGATCTTTCCAATTAGATTAGATCCTACCCAATCCATTTTAAATGATGATCATCTAAGTAGTCCTGTAAATGATATGTATCAACCCTTAACAAAACTTGGATATAAACCCCGTCCGGTCTTTAGTTTTACTCAACAAATGTCAGATGAACTAGAAAGGGGTATTGTCAAATCTACTGAATGGATTCAAGATCCATGTCTATATCGCGATATAATGAGTAGTTATCAACTAGCCTGTTGGGTTGGTATTTGTGATCAGGGCTTTGGAAGTGGTGTCGGGAAAAGAAAAACAACCCTTCAGCAAGGTGGAAGCAAGGGTACAAAATGGGTTTTTAGTGGTTTATTACAAGGTAAAGCTCCAACACATGCCTCTATTGTAACCTTTCCTCTATTATCAGATCGTGAGACCATTAGCATTTTAAATGGAAATGAAATAGATGATGCTACTATAGCTAAACTAAAAGACTGTTATGGGAAAAAAGGATTTGATACTACTTTTCAAGAACAGCATATTAAGGGTAGAGATAAAAAATTAGGTATTACTAAATATACCATCGCCCCAAACCTAGATCAAGATTTCTTAAAATTATTAGATCCTATTAGTGTTGGATCAGATGCTACTTCTAACCAATTAACGACTCCTTGTCGTGGTATACAGAAATACTCTACAAAAATATCCAATATCCTAAGACTAATTAATAGTTGTCATGGGGTAGTATTTATTTATTCTGAATATGTAGTAGATGGTGTTAATATGGTAGGGATGGCATTGGAAGCCAATGGATATCATAGATATTATCCAGGACAAACATGGGATAGGTCCAATAAAAAATGGGATGGGGAAAATCATAATATGCTAGCGGATGGACATGTCGCCGACGGTGAATCTAGAAGAAATTATCAGGGTAAACTATTTAGTAGTTTAGAAGATAGCGATACTAGTAAAATACAAGGTAGATATGTTATGTTAAAAGGGGAAGATATGAGTCAGGGTCTAATTGATACCTTAATTGTGGATGCTAATTCTTATGATAATACGAATGGTTCTAGAATAAAGGTCATAATTGGATCTAAAAAGGTACGAGAGGGATTTTCATTAAAAGCGGTTAGACAGATTCATATTTTAGATCCCTGGTACCATTTAAATGCCATTGACCAATCATCAGGTAGAGGAATCAGAAATTATTCACATAGTACTTTAGGCGTGGAGGATAGAAATGTAACGGTTTTTTTACATACAGCAAGTATCCCCACTTTAACCCATAATAATCTTACTGATTTCCATAATGTATTTATTGAAATATTACCTGATCTAGAAGAAACCAGAGAAATAATTGACGATACTAGTGAAAAAGTAGTAGAAGATATGGGCGCCGAAATGAGTCAAAAGGAGATTGAGTACCCTATCACCATTTTAGAAACAAGTGACGAATATTTATATAGAAAGGCTTACGAACATACCAAGGCAATATGTAAAGTGGAAAGATATTTACAAAGATATGCGGTAGATTGTAAGCTAAATGTCAATGGTAATATGTTTCCTACTTCATTTTTTGATAGTAAGGGGGTAAATCCATATCAAATAGTTACTTCTCAAAATAAAAAACTTTCAAATTTCAAAATAGGAAATCGTGATAACTCATGGCAATGTGGATTTAGTAGTTGTGTCTATACCTGTTTACCAGAAGATGTTAGTCCAAGTAAAACCGTGACACCATATGATTACTATATTGAATTATTACCAATTACTAGTACTACATTGGAAGCTGCTAAGAAAATATTTAAAAATATATTCCTTGATACACCAGCCATTACCTTAAAAGAGATCATTGAAAAGATGTCTAGTGAAAAAATAAAAAATAAAAAACTACTCTATCTGGCGATAGATCAAGTAGTGAAAGATAGAGAGCCCGTTTATGATAGTAATTATCGTGAAGGCTATGTCATTTTTAGACATAAAAAGGGTGAGACGAAACCCTACTACATGTATCAGCCATTATGGATGCCAACTAATAAGGTACCTGATAATATTTCATTAGAAAACCTTCAGGATGAAAATATTGCTCCCCTATTAAGACAATTGCCACCACCAAATACTCTATATAAAACCTTAGTAGAAGATGATATTCAGGATGAAGTAGTAGAAAAGGATCCAGAAACATTGGATCAAGTCGCTGATACTATTATTAGTCAACTAGAAGCTTATGTATCCATTATATTATCCATTATTTCTAATAAATTATCCAGTTATTATCCAATATCATCTGATAGAAAGTTTGGTAGTAAGGTGGTTTATCCTAAAGGCAAGTCAAATCCAGTACAGTGTGAAAATCAGTGTGTGATTCCAACTTATCATGATTTGGCACTAATGGGTGGATTTTCTATCTTAGATCCTCTAGGTTTTGAGGAAGAATATAATATACTAATCCATGTGTGTAAATGGAGTGCTTTAAGATTAACAAGTGATTTAACTAGATCAGATCAGGAATTGTGGTATAACTATAAACCACTTTCTATTAAACATAATGTAAATTATCATGAATTACTTGATAATTCACCCTCCCTAAAAGCAATGGCTTACTATTTCTATCTAGGTGATTTACCAGAAAATATAGTAGGAGAATATTCAGACCAGATAGATTTAAAGATAGGCACTAAAGTTCACGTACAAGCAACCATGAATTCAAGCAAATTTGATGGAATAATAGTGAGTGAAGTTGATGAGGATCAACAAGTCAAGGTAGAAGACCTAAGCACTAAATTTAAAAAGACGGTACAGATTAAAAATATCACTCCGTTGGTTAACAGATATCGTCAGATACATTGTGAGAAAATAAAAATAAGTGTTATACATCAGGGTAAGACAGAAACACAAGAACGAATACTACCCACTCTATTTAGAATTACCAAGATTAATAAAGAAAATATTGTTTCCCAACCATTTTATCGTGTAGAATATCATAGTATTAATTTAGATACCGAAACAGTACTAGTGAAAAGGGTTAGTGAAGAACACCAATCGGAAATAGATAAGTATAAATTAACGACCCAAGATATTGATCCGGATCGGATACCAAAGAGTAGGTTTTTTGGTTACTCAAATACCCAGTCTGAAACTGGTAGATGTAATAATGTGGCAGTAGAAAAGTTTAGTAGTTTCACCTATAATGAGGTATTTAATTACATATTAGCACCTTTTTATTATAAAAACAAATTAAAAAAGACCGAAGGAATTAAGGGATGTTGTGCTCTACAGGCTGGTAAAAAAATTAAAACAGAAATTATTAATAGTATTTTAACAAGTGTTAATGGCGACCCCTATAAGAAATTATTTTCACGATATGCCGCATCTAAACCTTTAATTCCAATTGAAACCGTGATGGATAATATTGATAAAGAGCTACAAAAAGTGACTATTTGTCTTAGAAAGGTAGCCTATGGAAAAACTCCCCCAGTAGTGTATAATGAAAAGGATGGTATGATTAGTGATTCCGCTATTTCACCACTTGTAACGCTTGAATTAATGCTACTACTAAGATTTTTTAGATTTATTGCTAAGGGTAATTGCCAAGATAAGACCTCACTATTACCAGTATGGTATCTAAGAAAAACAGAAGCGTTAATCTATTTAAACTAAAATAAAATACAACATGACCGCTAAATAAGAAAACGTTTAAAAAATTTGATACTTAAAATATCTTAAAAGAATATCTTAAATTAGTTATAATGGAAACAGCAGATAAAAGTATTTATATGGTTTCTGTCCTAAATGAAACAATTACCATTTCAGCAGATAAAATTACCTCTAATCTAGATGATGTGATTCTCAAGCAGCTAAAATCCACGGTTGGAAATAAGTGTGGATCACATGGTTACATTGATAGTAATAGTATTACTATTTTAAAAAGGTCTATTGGAAAGATCAACTCAGGTCATTTAAATGGTAGTTTGTCATATGAGGTATCTTACAAGGCAGATGTATGTAATCCAGTAGAGGGTAGTGAAATTACTTGTCAAGTCGTAAATAAAAATAAGATGGGTATCTTGGCGTCTGCTCCACCACTATCTATTGTTTTAGCTAGGCAACATCATCCAGATAATGAAAGGTTTGAAAGTGTTAATGTTGGAGATACTATTACAATTAAAGTAATTGGTAAGCGATTTGAACTATATGATAACCAGATAACCGCTATTGGTGAATTAGTCTAAAGACATATATTTTAATTCCATACCATACCCAAAAAAAAATACTAATATAATGATACTATATTTTTTATTATTATATTATTATTTTACAATTTTACACATTTTAATTTAGGTGTATAGCATGTGCATAGATGGGTTAACCTCTTTTTTATTTTCTTTCAGTAGGAGATCAATGGTTTTTTGATCAAGAGTAAAGGGAAACTTAAGATCTTTAATATGATAGGAGACTAACTTTTCAGGCTTTTCAGGCTTTTCAGCGTCTACAGGCTTTTCAGGCTTCACAGACTTTTCAGCACTGTCTTTAATATCTGTCTCATCTGGTTTTGTGAGTGAGACTGGATCTGACTCTACAGTTAGACTCGTATCGTTATTAGACGTATCTACCTCTGAGGTCTTACGTTTCTTACCAATAACCATAGTAACTGTCTCACTACTATTAGAAGCAGTCGGATCCTTTTTAATAAACTTTACCTTTTTCTTCTTCTTTTTAACCGTAGTACTATCGGAAGACTTGGATGACTGGTCAGAAAAGGTCACATTTTTCTTATTCTTGACCTTTTTCTTCTTTTTACCCTCTTTCTTTTCAACCTTAGTGGTATTTTCTACTTCTACGGGTGGTTCTGTGATATCAACTAGATCTGTAACAACCGGGGTAGACTGGTAAGTGGTAATTTTCAGTAGATTAATCTTTTCTACAATAGTTTCCAAACACCTACGCAGGCTTCTAACCCCTTCTTCCTCGGTATAATTATCAATAATATGATTTACCATTTCTTTTGTGATGACTAAATCCTCCATCGGAAACCCGATATCATGACAGATACTCTTTAGCAGATAATCTGTGGCAATTTTTACCTTATCTGCCTTTTTAAATCCACTTGTTTGAATTACCTTAATCCTATCTAGTAGGATAGGATTTACCTTGCTAATATCATTAAAGGAGAAGATGAAAGTTGCCTTTGATAAGTCAAAATCAATTCCTGAATAATACTTATCGTGAAATTGATTATTTTGAGAGTGATCTGTTAAATGACATAGTAGATTAGCGATTTCTTCACCCTTGGGTGTTTCACTAATTTTATCTAGCTCATCAAAACAGATGACTGGATCCATGGTTTTACATTCTTTCAAAATATTAATAATTCTTCCACACTGGGATCCTTCATAGGTAAAGTCATGCCCCTCAAGCATACAACTATCAGTGGCACCACCAAGGGCAATAAAGGCAAACGGACGACCCATAGCTTTGGCAACACCTTCTCTAATCAGAGTAGTTTTTCCATTACCAGGAGGACCTTGTAGTGCCAAAATTTTGCCTCTGGTTTTAGGATTAGAGATCATCATAGCAACTGATTGTAAAATCGTCGTTTTTACAGTTTCATGACCATAGACAGCATTATCCAAGTGATTTTTGGTAGTATTTAGAAATTGGGAAACCTGATCTAGGTTATTATTAAGTGATACCATCTGTTTACTATATTTACCAAAGGGGACCTTCATAATACCTTCTAGCCATCTATTTAACTTATGATATTCATTATCCCCAGAATCCATCATGTAAAATTGGTCTAGTCTCTCTATAATCAGTGATTTAGTAGACATGTCTAGACTGGAATTTAAAATCTGGAAACGATAAGGAATATCACTTTTTTTGTAATTTTGTAGTTCTTCTTCCAGTTTGTCAATATGTTTTTTCTGTTCAGGATCTAGATGTTTTAGATATTTTTCCTCTTCCAGAGTATACTCAAGTTCTTCACTTGCGTATTCGTCTTCACTAACATATTCACTATCACTTTCATCCAAATCATCATCAGTAGAGCGCTTCTTAGATTTTCCGAGCCCACCACCTAAAATAGCACTCAGCAAAATTTTGCCAGCCATTTTTTTTAGCTCATTTTCACCTGGATCGCGACTCCGTTTCTCAGACACAGATTCTGATTGCTTTTTATCCATATCAAGTTCTAGATCCAAATCAATGACGTGTTTATGTTTCTTCTTCTTTTTCTTTTTCCCTGATTTTTCTACCTTTTCTGTTTTACTATTAGTATCAACTGCCTCCCTAGTATTTTTAGAGGTAACTACCGTACCGTCATCATATTCAATGTAATTATCAGGTACAATGAAATCCATGAGATTACCATCTTCATCTACATCAGATAGTCTCTTGGATTTCTTTTTACCTTTAGGATCTGAAATCTTACTTTTAGAACGAGTATTATTACTAGGACAATCTTTTTCCATATTTTTTTTAAGACTTGGAATATCCAAAATGTAAACTTTCATTTTTTTTTTTACTTTTAATTTGAAATATTTAAAGAAAAAATTTAAAATAAAAATTTGATTAAAGGTATTAAAAATAATATAATAGTTATACAATAGTTAAGATGACTTATCACAAAGAACTTGAATATGGCTCAAATATTGATAGAGTTGTTGGACTACAGTTTAGTTTATTATCGCCGGAAGAAATACTAAGTAGGTCCGTGGCTGAAATTACTACCCAGGAGACATATGAAGGGGACAATCCGAAAATCGGCGGTCTATTTGATCCCAGAATGGGAGTCTTAGACCATGGGAAAATCTGCCCAACCGACGGGTTAGATAACCGATTTTGTCCTGGATACTTTGGTCATATCCAGTTGGCTTCTCCCTGTTTACATATCCAGTTCTTGAATCACATTACGAGAACTTTAAAATCAGTATGTTGGAGATGCTCTAAATGTCTGATTGACGTAAACAGTCCTGAACACCAACGTGTTTTACAAAAAAAGAAAGGAATTCATAGATCTAATTATATTCACCTAGAAACCAAAAATATTAAGAGATGTGGAGAGAAAAATACTGATGGTTGTGGAGCTCTTCAGCCCAATAATATTAAGAAGGATTCTGGTTCTATTGGTAGAATTTGTGCGGAATGGAAGGTGACTAATAAAGACACCGACGCTCGTGATAAAAAGTTAATCTGGAATGCCGAAGACATTCTTAAGATACTAAAGCGTATTTCACTAGAAGATGCTGAGGCAATGGGTTTTAACAGATATTGGTGTAAACCAGACTGGATGGTCTGTACCGTTCTTCCGGTTCCACCTCCATCTGTTAGACCCTCTGTTAGAAATGATAGTAATACTAGAATGGAGGATGACTTGACACATAAGCTATGTGATATTGTTAAGACCAATCGTATCCTGAAACAAAAGATAGAAGGAGCCGCACCTAAAAACGTAGTGGATGAGTGGTCACAGCTACTACAATATCATATTGCCACCTTAATTGATAACGCACAGCCTGGTGTTCCTCCGGCTCAACAGCGTTCTGGTAGACCATTAAAGTCTATTAGAGAACGCTTAAGGTCAAAGGAGGGACGTGTCAGAGGTAATTTGATGGGTAAACGTGTAGATTTCTCTGCCAGATCCGTCATTACCCCTGACCCTAATATTGAAGTAGATGAACTTGGTGTTCCCAAAAAGATTGCCAAAAACTTAACAATTCCAGAAAAGGTGACAGAATATAATCTGGAATTTTTAACTAAACTTGTAACTAAGAAAAATACCTATGATGAATGGCCAGGTGCGAAGTCTATTAAAAGGGTGACTGATGGACAAATCATTTCCCTAAAACATATTGATACTGAGAATCTCCAGTTGGAGATTGGAGACCTGGTTAACCGTCATCTACTAGATGGTGATATTGTCCTATTTAATAGGCAGCCATCACTTCACAGAATGAGTATGATGGGACATCGGGTGAGAGTCATGGACTATTCTACTTTTAGACTGAATGTCAGTGTTACGACTCCCTATAATGCTGATTTTGATGGTGATGAGATGAACATGCACGTTCCTCAATCCATTCAGAGTTCAGTAGAGATTAGGGATTTGGCTTCAGTGACTACTCAGATTATTAGTCCTGCTCAAAATAAACCTATTATCAGTTTTGTCCAGGACACCCTACTTGGAAGTTATATCTTTACTAAATATAACCAATATTTTACGGAACAACAATTTGATGATATTTTAGTAGCCACTAAACTCTATACTGGTTTGAAACCAAAAGCAGATCTAATAGCCGGCACCAAAGTAGAAAACTTACCTAATTGGTTTCCCAAGGATAAATACTACTATCTATTTAAGGATGGAAGTTTAACTCAGGATATTTGGTCAGGAAGATCAATATTCTCTATTTGCCTTCCACCTCTTAACCTTGAAAAGCCTAATGGTTCTTTTGATGAGAGTATTGATTGTGATAAACATCAAAATCTTGTTAAAATTGTCAAGGGTGAGGTAGTATCTGGTGTCTTTGACAAAAATCTACTGGGTGGTAAAGATGGTGGTCTTATTCACACCATTTACAATGATTACGGTATGAAACAAACGAAACATCTACTAGATGGAGTTCAAAACATTATTACTAAATTTATGACACAATCTGCCTTCAGTATTGGTATTGGTGATTTAGTTGCCAGTAAAAATGCCATGTTGGAGATGGAGGAGGTCATTAAAGATAAGAAACGTAAAGTGATTGATATTATTGAGGAGGTACATAATGGTGTCTTAGAGAATAATAGTGGAAAACCTATGTCAGATGAGTTTGAACTCCAAATCAATAAAAATCTAAATAAGGCGGTAGAAGCCGCAGGTAAAATTGCCATTAATCAGCTTCCAAGTAGTAATCGTATGATTAATATTGTTAAATCGGGCTCTAAGGGGTCTGTTATTAATATTGGTCAGATGATTGCCTTGGTAGGGCAGCAAAATGTCGATGGTAAACGAATTCCATATGGTTTTACTGATCGTACTCTTCCTCATTTCCATAAATATGATGATGGACCATCCGCTAGAGGTTTTGTAGAAAATAGTTTCATGAAGGGGCTAAATCCACACGAATTCTTCTTCCATGCTATGGGTGGTCGCGAAGGTGTTATTGATACTGCTGTTAAGACATCCGAGACTGGTTATATTCAGAGAAAACTAATTAAGGCCATGGAAGATCTCAAGATTGTTAGTGATCTCTCTGTCCGTAATGCTAATGGTATTATTGTCCAATTCCTCTATGGGGAGGATGGTATTGACCCTACTAAAATAGAAAAACAAAAGACTCATCTATCTAGTATGACTGTAGACCAAATTAAACAGGCCTACGCACCTGATAATTTCAGTGAAACTCTAAATGAAACCTTTACCTATGATGTCGCCGAAAATATTAATCTTAAGATGGATGACTATACTGGTCAATTAGAGGCTAATTATCAGGAAATGGTTGCTTCCAGAGATTATCTAGTGGAAAAAATATTTCAGATGAAGGATGATCATACAATTTATTGTCCTTTGGGTATTAAACGTCTATGTATCAACGCGAAAACTGAATTTCCACTTCAGACTGATAAAACGGATCTTGATCCGATCTATGCTCTAGACAAACTATCCCACTTAGAGGAGGTCTGTAAAGTATCTGCCAATAATAAGGCTAATAGACTCTTGATTATCTTAATTAAAAGTTTCCTGTCTCCAATGTATGCTATTAGAAAGCTAAAATTGGGACGACTTGCCTTTGACAAGATTTACCACGAAATCTTAACTAATTTCCAGAGTTCGATAGATGAACCTGGGACTTTGGTAGGTGTCATTGCGGCTCAGTCTATTGGTGAACCGGCAACTCAGATGACTCTAAACACTTTCCATTTTGCTGGCGTTGGTTCCAAATCTGAGGTCGTCAGAGGAGTTCCTCGTCTAAAGGAGATTATTTCAGTATCCAAAAACATGAAATCCCCAATGCTTAACGTTTATCTACGAGATGAATATGCCACTAACAAAGAGTTGGCTGTCAATATCTTAAATAATCTGGAAATTACGACTATTCGTGATATTACCAAGGTATCTAAAATCTATTTTGACCCGAAATCAGGAGGCAATATGACTACTATTCCTGAAGATGAAGGTCTACTCCAAATTTACCAAGAATTTGAGGAATTTGGTTTCCACAATTATGACAGTAGTACCGATCAGGTCAATCCCTGGCTTCTCCGGTTTGAATTTGACCGTGAAAAGATGGTTGAGAAACAGATTAAGATGATTGATATCTACTACGCAATTTACAGTAAATTTAACAAGGAGGGAAATGCGATGGATGATATGATCTGTGTCTTTAGTGACGATAATGCGTCCAACTTAGTTTTCCGGATCCAGTGTCTGGTTAATCCTGAAGAGGCAGAAGGATGTGATGAAGATGATATGCTTTGTCTACTAAAGACCCTAGAAACAAGTATCTTAAATGATATCGTTCTTAAGGGTATTAAGGGTATTAGCAAGGCTTCTATGAATAAGGAGGAAAATCACGTTGCCAAAATTGGACAGGATTTCCAGACCAATCACCAATGGGTTATTGATACGGTTGGAACCAATTTGATTGATGTTCTTAACCACCCCCAGATTGATTTTACTAGAACTTATAGTAATAGTATTACGGAAATATACGAAGTATTAGGAATTGAGGCAGCTCGCGAAGCCATTATTAGTGAGATTACGGAATTATTGTCCTTTGATGGTACCTACATTAACTACCGTCATATTTCCCTCTTGGCTGATATTATGACCAACAGAGGAACCCTAATGTCTATTGACAGGCACGGTATCAATAAGAGTGATCGTGGACCACTTGCCAAGTGTAGTTTTGAGGAGACTCCTGATATCATCAGTAAGGCAGCTATCTTTGGTGAATATGACAAGATTAATGGTGTTTCAAGTAATATTATGCTGGGACAAGAGGTGAAATCTGGAACAGGGTTTAGTGATATCCTGTTTGATGAGAAACTATTCCTTGAAAAACTCCAAGACCAACAGCTTGATGAGGAAAGTGATGATGAAACAGAAACTGCTATTTTAGATACTATGGACAGTACTGGACCAGAGTATTGTGACGATGAAAACTTTGGATTTAATTTTAGTGATACTCACCTACAACCTGAAACTATTGGAGAAAACCTTCCCAGTGTGAAAATAGATTAAATATTGTATAATTCTCATTCAGATAAAATGAAACATTTTAAATATCTTAATTAAACATAAATTGTTTATGATTGTTAATATAACCGCTTGTATTCTGGGTACTTACCTTATCTATCTTGGTTGGAAAAACAATTTAATAAAAACAATGTTAATTGGATCAAGTTTATTACTCTGGGACTTTTTAATGATTTATCAAGGATCATATATTAGTAAAAAAATCAATAATAAATACTTATTTGTTACTTTATTTATGCTAATCCCAGCCCTTATCTTTGCCCCTATTTTATTTTTAGAATCATATAAATATCAAGATTATTTTGGATTGGTAAAAATATTTTCAATAGGTTTATTTTTGGTGGATATCTGGCATGCTTGCCAGTCTTTTAATTACTCGTTCAGACAATATCTCTTATTAATCTTAATAGTAGTAATCATTATTTACTATATTAGAAGGAAAAATCCGATTCATTATGATGACCTATATCCTGGAGCGGTAATAGATCCAGAAATACTAAAAAAAAGTAAATACCTTTTTGTGGTTCCTAACTTTAATAACAAGACTGATCTTAGAAACCATCCAGATTGGTCAAGAAAGTTACTTGCCTATACTAAACATCACAATAAGGTATTAGCACTACATGGATACAATCATTCTACCATAAATGGATGGTTTGGAAGATGTGAATTTGGTAAATCTTTGAGTCAAGAGACAATAGATAAGGGTTTTCAAATATTCAAAGAAGCCTTTCACCAGTCTCCTAAATTATTCAAGGCTCCCTGTTACAATTTAAATACAAAAAATGAAAATTATCTTAAAAAATTGGGTTTAGATATTAGTGGTCCTAGTTCTATTTTTTTAAATAAATTATATCATACTACTACCCCAGATAATTACGTTATGAAGTTAATTAATAAGTTGGTAGACCTTTATTAAAATATCTTTAGTATAATCTATTTTATTTTTAAAAAAAAATATCACTTTAATTTACAATGAAAAGTTGTACTCCACTTTACGCCTTTGTAATTTTAGTATTTTTGGCTCATCTAATTCCATCCTTGATTAGGTATAAAAATAACACTTCTCAGATAGAAAGTTTTATTAGCCATACAGTAGAAACTAGTGAAAGTAATGCTAATAGCCGTGGCCTACGAGAATGGCTAGACACACTTAAACTTCTAATAACCTATAAGACTTTACGATCCACACTTTATTTTCTAATAGTCTGCTATTTAATTTACCAGACGTGTGTCCATGATAATAAGGTTAATCCTTCTTGGTTTATAGTAATTTTATATGTTATTTGGGTCTTACTGGAGGTTATTTTAGGAGCTATCTTTACCCTACTATTAAAATTTAAAACAGGTCTAAAATCGTTATCCAAACAAGGTATTTTAAACATGAATAAATTAAGATCATCACATCAATATTATAATAGTTAAAAATATTATATTAGCTAAAATAGTTTTCACCTATCAGAAATTTAATCTAAACTAGTTAGACTTCTGGGCTTGTAATTTTTTCTTTTGTTGGGCGACAATGTTCCAATCAAAGATTAAGTCATTATCAACCTGATTTTTTTGAAGTACTGAGGTAAATAGACCTTTAAGGTAGTCATAGTCTGGATTTTGTGAAAATCTAAGTAGACGGCAATATTGGATATAATCGTAAAATTCAGAAGGCATATTTTGGGTAATAGTTCCGATATCCGTCGTTCGTTTTTTACGGTAAATTGTTCTGTTTCTTTCTGCTTTGTCACTCATTTTTAGACCTTGCCAGGGTAATGATCCCTTATAAAAATATACTAACATATAGCCAATTGATTCTAAGTCATCTCTCCTACTTTGTTCAATTCCACGATGATTTCTAATACTTGAATATCGGTACGTTCCAGTAAAGTTTTTATTATTTCTAAATTCAATATGTTTACTATCTTGAAGATAGGGCTTAGATAAGCCAAAGTCTACTATGTAAATTTTAGATTTGTCCTTACCTATCCCAATAAGGAAATTTTCTGGCTTAATATCACGGTGAATTATCCCTAAATTATGAATATGTTCCAAACGGGAAATGAGTTGTAAACCTAACATGGAAATAGTTTTAAGACTAAATTTTCTAGAACAAAAATTAAACAAATCTTCTAGACTTGGACCCAAAAAATTCATAATTAACAGTTTTAATCCTTGGTAATTATTATTATAATGGACAATCTGTGGTATTCCATCTCCCTGAATATTATTATAAATTTCATATTCCATGTCTAGTCTAGATTTATTACTTTCGGTTTTTTCTAATTTTTCTATTTTAATAGCAAGAAAAACATCTTGTGAATTTATCAGTCTGGCTTTAAATACGTTTCCAAAAGAACCACTACCAATTTCCTTAATGATCTCATATTTGTCTAGGATAACACTTCCAATTTTCATTTGTAGTTTTGTAAAGTTTATTATTTTAGTAATTAAACTTTAGGTTGTCATAATAATTATTAAAATGTTAATAACTCAATACCAATCTCTTCTTAACCATTTATCTGAAAAGTTTGATATTTCAAGAGAAATAGCATATGATAAGATACCTAATATAAATTTAGCAGATCTGTATAGACAAAATACTACTGAGCTTAAAGTTAGAGGAGAAATTTTTTATCTAACAGGAAGCACTATTTATGATTCTATATTTAAACTAGACCATAATATGGTATTAGCTAAACCAATTGGATATTTATATGATGGTAAAATACATATAACTGACAAAAAAATTGATAATTGTTAGCTATCTTAATTTTAAAAACTTAAAGAAAGAATCTAAATCTTAGGTAAGGATGAAGTTTTGCCCAAAATGCGGAAGTCTATATTTTCTGAAAAAACAGGATCATTCTAGCCTCTTGTATAATTGTCGTACTTGTGGTCACAATGAAACACGAGATAAGAGTGACAATTGTATTTTTCAAAGTGATCTAGACAAACAAGATTACATGACCCATCAGATGTCACAAAATCCATATGTTATCCGGGACCCTACTCTTCCAAGACTAAGTAATGTCAAATGTATCAATGATAACTGTTTGACTAATCAGAGTGAACATAGTCTAATACTTATCAATGCCAATAATCTTAATATTAGCCTAGACGAATTTATCCAATACCTCCAAGGTTTAGCATCTACTAAAATAACCACTGGACAGTTGGAATCCAGTGATATTACTAATTATGGTGAACTTCATACTACTCTAGGGGATATTTCAGTATCAAATGAAGAACTACTTGAAACAAATCCGATTTATATCTTTCAGCTGGAAACCCCTGGTGAATTATCCATTTTAGTTAAAAAACTTAAGGAAAATTCAGAAGCTAAGCAAAATCTTATTCCAGAAAGATTTATTAAAGATACATACGTTTATCCAGATGGTAGTATTCCGGTTCTTAGTGAAATTTTGAGAGAGGTTATCTCTATTAAATATGATGAAATTAATATGAAATATATGTATATTTGTAGCACTTGTGGAAGTAGTTGGAAAAATATTACTTAAGTAGAAAATAAAATAAAATTGAATTAGAAAAATGACCTAACTATTAATTTATAGACTATAAGTAATTATGGACGAGGAAAACTGTAGTTCTCATGGTAGTGAAATTGATGATATGGAAATAGATGATATGCTAGATGCTTCATTTACCTATCCAGAAGAATTATCTGACATTGATGAAAATTCAGAAGATGATTATGAAGAGGAGGATGATGTTACACTAGTAAATAGTGATTTAAATTTTGTCAAGTTTAAGATTATTAGTAATACTGAGACCTATATAAAATATCAAAATAAGTCACGAATGACACGCCCCTACTTAACCAAATTTGAAAGGACTAAAATACTTGGAACCCGAGCGGCTCAAATAGAAGGTGGTGCGAAAGCCTTGCTTCAAAAGGATAAGCTAAAGAATGTTAGACAGGCTATCCAGATTGCTGAGCTAGAATTTCAAGAAAAGGCCATTCCCTTTATTATTAGACGATATTTACCAACTGGTCAATATGAAGATTGGAAATTCTCGGATTTTCATAATATATAAAGTCATTAGGTTAAACATAAATAACAGCCTAGATGCTAAGGAAAATCGCTTTTTTATTTTTAACCAAAGGAAATCACAATTGTGAAATTGCTTGGAACTTGTTTTTTAGAAATATCCCAGTATCAGAATATCGTATCTATTGTCATCCTAAGACCTTACCTACTCAGGATTTTCTAAAAAACAATACTTTGTCTAGTCGGACCCCAACACGTTGGGGTGATGTCTCGTTAATTAGGGCAACACTATTACTACTCAAGACTGCTTACCAAGATAAAGAAAACCACTATTTTATTTTAGTTTCTGATAGTTGTATTCCTATTGTTAATTTCACCACTCTCCAGGAAACACTATTCCAGACAGGTCGTTCAATTATGGCATGGAGACACATCCGAAATAGACTAGATAGATATCAGAAACTTCCTGTCAATATTAGGGCCAAACTAAGTTTTAACCATTTCTATTCCCAACATCAGTGGATGGTTTTAAGACGAGACCATGTCAAATTAGCTATCCAACATAGTCTACTTGATGCTTTCACTGCGGTCCACGCCTGTGATGAACATTATTTTGTTAGTTTATTTTACCTTCTGGGCGTTTTATTTAAGGAAACCGATTTTCTAAACCGGAAAGTAACCTACTGTGACTGGTCAGATGTAACGGCGATGCATCCTAAACATTTTAATAGTCTTGATAACCAGTTAATCTGGAAAGCTCATCAAAAACATTGTTTGTTTCTCAGGAAAGTTAATTCTCATAGTCAATTAGGTAAATATCTGTATTTTATTTTAAGCTTTAATGATAAACAGGATGTTTCCCAAACCTAATAACTATCTTAATTATTCCTATTATCACAATGTTAACGCCAATACCAACGCCAATCACAATGCTAACCACAATGCTAACCATAACCAACCCGTTTTACCGGATGAGTTTAAAAATACATCTAATCAAATGACAAATCCTGATAATAGGGAAGCTAAACCAGAAACCAACCAAGAAACGACTGGACAGGATAGTAGGACAAATTCACAACAAACATCTCTAAGTGATCCACATCTTATTAAACAAAATTTAATTAAATGGTTTAAACTAGATGATGATATTCAGAATTTAACACTTCAACTAAAAGGATTAAAAGTGGAAAAGGATAATTTAACCAAACAACTAGAAGAGTTTATGGAACAGTATAATGTCGGTGATATTCAGGCCAATGGACAACAACTTAAATATTGTAAAACCAAAACCAAAAAATCACATACTAAAAAATCCCTTCAACAAGCACTCCAAAATTTCTTCCATGATGAAAATAATGCCAGTAACGCATATAACCACATTATGGAAGCTAGAGACACTGCTGAAAAGACAAGTTTAAAAAGGGTTAAAGTAAAATCCCCAAAAAAAAAATAAGCTGATAAAAAATGTTGTTATAAATTAACA
>WLWF01000384.1_pt1 | contig 43045 bp, 30 predicted proteins | sample 6718331 | NCBI WGS metagenome assembly WLWF01 (sample SAMN12718692, study PRJNA515312) | sponge metagenome | isolation source: marine sponge | host: Mycale hentscheli | place: New Zealand: South Island, Marlborough, Capsize Point | collected 2003-05-01 | reverse complement strand
CTACTAAATAAGACCTCTTTTACCCTGTATTTGTGTCGTTTTTAGTGCTCAGATCCTTGTGATCTTAGACCGCGTATCATAGCACAACCGCAAAAAAATGTCAAGGGGCGCGAATAAAAACTATGAGGATTCTCACAAATCTCGACGACCCCCCTTCGTTGACAATCTCGACGAGTTATGCTATCATTCTATCAGGTCTCGACGAGGTATTATCAATCATCATAATGTCTCGACGAGTATTATGTGCATATGCGAATCATTAAGATTTCATGTATAAATAATCCTCATGAGTCGTTGACGCTTGTCCGATTCTGCGTTATAATAACACAGTCTGCACGTAGGTTCTCATGTCCTCAGTTTACGAAGTCGCACGCAAACAACGCTACCGTATAACCCTTGATATGGATGTGCTTGGTGATTTTGACCCGCATCAGATTGACTGGAGCAAACTGTTTGAGTTGGAGGGCGGAGAGCATTGTCGTGCTTATATTGAGGATCTTGATTCCCTTGGTGATAGGTAGAGAGAACCTTTGTATAATATCATATATCCTTATAAGTCCTGGTGGGGGATTTGTAAGGATTTTTTTATAATGTTTTTTTATTAAAAAAATATTGCAGGTTCAGTGTCGATGTGTTGATCAGGAAGTTACCCCACTCCCGTTGTTGCTGATTGTCTTTAAATTATAGCGAATTCTATTTGCAATGGGGGTAGAGTGTGCCAGTTCTACAAGTGGATTTTGATGGTTGCCAGGGTGCCTTGGCAGGGTTATGTTGGTCACAAGTCAACCACCACAGACTCATGGGCACCAGATCACGAATCGGCATCGAACTCCCAGATCACAGCGTCGTCAGTTCCTATTGCCATTGGGATGGATATCCTTCGGGCAATGGCAGAATACTGGTGAAGCACTACCAGGACCGCGAAGCAGTCAAAGCATTGATTGATGGCGGCAGCATGTCGTCACTACGTACCAGGAACACCTGGGATTGTGGTGCTATGTTAAAAGATGCAGACGGGGAGTACATCCGCGACAAGGATGGGTACCTCATGTCCGAAGGAGACCGCGACCCACAACCACAGTATCACTCCGAACGTGGAGAGGATCTAGAGGTGTTGCATTCTTCCTTTGATGTGTTCTGTGATGACATCTGCGGGGAAGAATTTGCATATCTTTACAGTCTCAGCGGCGAGTGGAAGTGTTGGAAGTTGGAGTGCAAACCCATTAAGGAAAGTGGAAGAATCACCACAGGGCATGATACAACCCTGCGGAACTGGTACACTACACCTGAACGCACGGAGATTCCTGCATGAACCTTCCTGACGACTATTGGTTGGACAATGCCTTCATGTCAGCACTTGAAGAGAGAGCAGCATTCTTTGAGGTAACGGTAGACTATTACCTTGAAGAGTTCTTCTGTTCAGATCTCGACGAGCACATGTCACACGTTCTCGACTAGCACACACGCATTCATTCATCATGAACTACACTCTCAAACAACTCCAAGACCGAGTATCAAGTATGATCAAGGAACAGGGAGAAGATGCAGAATGTGCCGCATGGATCTATACTAAGAATGATTGTCATCTAAAGGATGAAGATGGTGAGACTGATTATGACCACAACGTAGAAGATGTTGAAGTTCTTCAACGTATCTTCTATCAAGTTGGTGATTCTGATTACATCTATCAGTGCATACAAGATGAAGTGGATGAAGCAACAGAAGAGCAACTTAAGGTGGCAGCATGACAAACTTTAAAACATACTTAGTCACTGCAATTGAACTTGATTGGGATGATGAACTGGATGAAGAAGGACCAATAGATGATAAGATAAAAAAAGATATTGTATCAGATTGTCTCGGAGAATGGTTTGCATACAGCGAAGACCACCTCATAGACGATTTAAGTGATACTGCTGGATTTTGTATTAAATCGTTAGAATACAAATTCATAATGCCTTAAGGTTTGAATGGTTGGCAAGGCATCCCGCCGTGGTATTGTTTGGAGGTCAACCACCACAGGACACCATGGACGCCATAGACAACTGGATCAAGAACGAAGGGATCGCTTTTGTGATCGATGATCGCTTGGCAAAGATTGACGACATGCTCTCAGAGGAGCACTGCGGTATCCCCTGTTCGATGCTGTCTGAGTGTGAGACATCCCACACGACTGACGCCATCCGCATGATGCTGGAGGGCATGGGAGACCGTGAGATCGCAGATTCTGTGATGAGAGACTTTGACCCAACACCACAGGAGACATCCTTCGACATGTTCTAAAGAAATGTGACAGGGGGTTCACAAGACCCCCTGATCCTGTATTGTAGACAAGTCAACCAAACCACCACAATGACATGCTCACCTCAATCATCCGCGCTTCAGTCCGATCCCACCTTATCAATGGTGGACCTCAAACTTGCTCACAAGTGGTCTCTGCTATGGGACTCGATCCCAAACGCCACAAGGGAACCATCCACGCCATCATGTGTGACATGGAATCCTGCGGAGTGCTTTGGGCGGAACTCCACCACAAGACACTGAAGCGCACGAAGTGGCATATTGCCCCTGGCATGATCCGCAAGCGTGACCGACTCGCTGCTGCGTTCGCCCTTGTGTGAACAATAATTACGGGAGGGGTCACACTCTCCCTCTTTGTTCGCTATGATTTGAAAGTTCACCACCACAGAACCATGACAAGCACCGACTGGGAATCAGGACTCCGTGAGTTCCGCGATGAGATGGAACCCTCACTCTATGAAGCAGTTGAGTGGGTCTGTGAGACTCATGACCTGCAAAGGACTGATAAGTTGGTTGAGGAAGTTGAAAAGGTTCTCTTAGAAGACGACTGGTTCAACGATCCCAACAGTGTCATGTCCTACCATCACTATTGATCAATTGGGGCATCCGCCCCTTTTTTTTAACATTCTGTAACTATCAATAGATTCTACCTTCAGTCTAGCACATGGGGGAAAGCACCTGTCAACACATTGAAATATATTGTTACTGACAATAGGCTCTACCCCAAGTCTAGCATTTTTTTAAACCATAAAGCAACCAGTTCAACCAGTTTGCAAAGTGGCACAACCCCCCTAGGCAAGGTGCCTAATCCATCCTATATTGTATTCAACAAGCGGGGGTGATGCATCCCGCTCAAAACACATCACATTCAATCGCTTTTTTATTATCATGATCAACGAATTCACCTCCTCTGCAATCGAAGCACTCAGCACCAACGACGACGGTCAGATCCTCGTCACCTTCACTGGTGGTCGCCAGTACACCTACGGCGTTGCTGACGTTGAGCAGTTCTGCACTGCCTTCAATGCTGCCGCTTCCAAGGGTCGTTTTGTGAACCAGGAAATCAAGGCAGAAGTCCTCACCAGCGTTGCTGTCTGAGATCTCGACTAGATGTGCGCTCATAAGTCTCGACTAGATGGGCGCACTTTACATACGCGATATTCTATCAAATGATCAACTAGTCCTCACACCTAGTTCATGTCATATGGTAGGATATCGTTATTCAATCATTCTCCTTCTCTACCATGTCTGCTCCAATTGGAATCGAAGGATCTGTGCTTGCTTCACCAAAGTCTAGTAAAGCGAAGAATCGATTCTGTAACTTAATGTCATGCGATCCCGTATGCGTTATAGAACAGATTAAAGATGGGAGAATGTTCCTTAGAAGTGCTAATAATCGTTACCACTTCTGGGTTGATGTGTCAAGCAGTGTAGATTGGTTTATAGATTAATGCTGATGAGAATCAGTCTCAAGGGTCTGTGGTGGGTTACTGCTACTGATTCTCATTAGAATTGTGCCAGTTCTGGAATCGTCTTATGACAGTTCTGGGACTGGCATTTTGATTTGGAACGCTTATCACCCAATCGCCAAACGTCAACCCGCCTTTAACAACACTTAACGCAACCCTTAATTAACATTTTGTAACCGCATTGTGAGCGTTGCAGAACCTAGATTCTCTTAATGTTTGCCCCGTTGCCAGGGCGGTTCAGATCGGGCATGATGGACTCAAGTTCAACCCACCACTCCGAACCCATGGCACACACTGACAGCATCATCGCGACGTTCTTCCAATCTAACATTTTAGATCGGCAGATTGGCATGAGTTGGTACAACAATGCCCACTCAATAAGTGTTACTTTTGCCCATAAGTATGGTTTTACGATTGAACAGATAGCGGGGGCAATCGCCGCTTTATCTCCAAACAATAAGTGGGATCGTAACATCCATGATGCGGAACAATTAGCAAGGGCGATTAGTATTGGAATCGATCCAAACGAGATTAAAGTTTGCACCTTTGGCAAGAATAAAAAGAAGGCGATCGAGATACTTAAGGGAGCGAATTACGAGGAGATAAAGTTAATCTTAAAAGGTCAGAAAGTAACAGCGTTTTTTGAAAACATCGCTTGCAACGGTATCATCGACGCCCCTGTGATTGATGGGCACGCCTACAACATATACAACGGGTCTGTGAGCGGTCTCAGCGACGTTCCGTCGATGACGCCTAAGACATTCCGCAAGATACAGGACGCCTATCGGGACGCCGCTAGGATCGCCTCTCAGGTGACGGGCGAGACAATCACAGCAACGCAGATACAGGCGATCACTTGGGTTTCATACCGTCGCATTAACCTAGGTTTAGTCTGACCCCTAGCACCGATCGCCCTTAGCGCAACCGTTTAAGGGCAGATTGACACAATCAGCGACTGATCAGCATCCCTTATGGGGTGCTTTTTTTGTGTCCTGAATTGTTTCAGTTGGTTACAGTATTTCGGGGTGGACAGAAATATTAGTGGCACTGTTACGTTATATAATGAAACAATGACAGTTCGTGGATTGGCACACGTCGCTGAGATCCATTGGTATGACTGGGTTCTCAGGGTGCGTGGACAGTTCGTGAGTTGGCAGACCCCATTGATCAGCAGTCGTTATGGCAGTCTATGGGTATGATAAGATATACTAATGTGCGATAAAGCGCCCCCCCCCCTTCAAAAACGGGTCACTACCCTAACCTACAGAGGTGACAATTCGAGTGAGTGATTTCGAGTTCATAAAAAAATATTCCGCCAAAAATTTTTTGGGTAAAGGGTGTTATAATATGGTCAATGAGAATCTTTAAGATGCGGCGGAAGACTCCTTATTGGAATATGTGGAGGGTCATCCTAACTTACTGGATTGCTCGACACCCCAAGTCGTTCTTTATTGCATTAGGCATTCTCATTCTCATGATATATAATTCGGTATCAAGTTAAGTAATAATGGATACAAAAATCTATCATATCTACGATGAACAGAATAGAGTTGAATATGCAAAGTTAAACGAAGAAGACTTTGCAGTCGTATGGCGGAACATTGATCAAAACCGCTATGAGTATGAGGAACTTACGGTTGACCATACGGTGGTCTCCGATTCATCATATTGACACAATATAGATACACTGTTAGAATTGAACTGAAAAAACTTTAACGCTATGGCAAAAGGATTCACTGTTAAGGCGTCCGCGCCTACCAAACCCAAAGAGGATTGGGACTACCAAGCAATTAAAGAGCGTATGCGCGGCAAGGCGATTGTCTTTTGTCTTCCAGGTCGCAGTTGCTCATATACATTTTTAAAGAGTTTTGTACAACTCGCATTTGATCTTGTACAAAATGGAATGAATATTCAAATCTCCCAGGATTATTCCTCCATGGTAAACTTTGCACGTTGCAAAGTACTTGGTGCGAATGTTCTTCGTGGACCTGATCAAGTACCCTGGGATGGAAAACTTCAGTATGATTATCAACTATGGATTGATAATGACATTGTGTTTAATACTGAGAAGTTCTGGCAACTGTGTGATCTTGCAGTTCCTGGTGCAGACAAAGACGGAATTCCACAACCTGAGCGAGAGATCGCAGCTGGTTGGTATGCTACCGAAGATGGCATGACTACCTCTGTTGCACACTGGTTGGAAGAAGATGACTTCCGCAAGAACGGTGGTGTCATGAACCATGAGACTGTAGAATCCATGGCAAAACGTCGCAAACCCTTCACTGTAGACTACACAGGTTTTGGATGGGTATTGATTCGTAAGGGTGTCTTTGAGCGTCTCGAATATCCTTGGTTTGCTCCTAAGATGCAAGTCTTTGAATCTGGTGCTGTTCAGGATATGTGTGGCGAGGACGTGTCATTCTGTCTGGATGCAAAGGAAGCAGATATCGAAACGTGGTGTGATCCTCGTATTCGTGTTGGTCACGAGAAGACTCGCATCATCTGATGGAATGTGTTAGGATCAAATATGAAGGGCGCGTCATTCACGATGCGCTTCCCCTCGAAAAAGCAGCAGAGATTTTAGATCTTATCGCTGAGGAATACTATGAGGGAGCACTTGTTGACCCCTCCAAAATTGAAGTTGAACCTATTAGTTAATTATGGCAAAGATCAAAAAGTCACTGTTGGGAACCGCTTTCATTGAGGCGACCCCGAAAAAATCTCGTCAGGGTAGCGGACAGCATACGAAATATGCTGCTACCTCTAGTAATAAAGCAAAGAAACGTTATCGTGGACAAGGACGGTGAGTAAATAGTAATAGTTAAGATCTATTATTATGGCAGCGTTAATTTGCAATCTTCCTGCTGTTGAGGTATGGGTACGTAAAGAGTATCTTACCGACCATCAGTTTGGTCATGGTGAATTTGTTAAGGGCGTCTGGGTATCGTGTAAGTCGATGCCTGGGCGTGCTTTTTATTTTGAAACATACTTACCAGAGTATGCTGCAATGTATGATAAGTTACCCATCAGCGCGTTTCTCTCAGAGCCAGAACTCCCTGATCCCGATATGAATCTCCCTAATCTACAGTTTTGGAACTGTATGGACTATGGGGTTGTATCAATTCAAAAACAATTCATTGGATCTATGGATTTTGAACTATATACTAGGGATCATGGTACACAAAAAGGCACATATATCTGTACAATAGACAATTATCACCAAGATTGTGATATGATTGACTATGCAACAAGCGAAAATCCCGCTGAGCATAAGTCTCATAACCTCATTGAGTTGAATAATGGTCAATACGCACTCTATCCAAACAATAGAATGCGTATTTTTGACAATAGTTTGACTCCTGTTGAACCAAAAATGCCAGATTTTAAGGTTTCTACAGAATTTTACGCAGTCGAGAACGGTTTTGATCGTCTTGGTATGGGTCGAGAAGACGAATATTTTTGGAAGACCGCTAAAGAGCGAGAAAACGAAGAAGATCAGGGATAGCAACCCCTCTAAAAGTTCCAATTTTACCCTAAGGAGCAAAAAATGGGCAATTATCACAAGGTCGATAAAGGAGAATTCTTTATTGAAGAGGGTATGACCCTAATTACAGAGGTTGATAGTGACAAATACCTTGATATGGCGGCAAGAAAACGCCGTGCGAAGCAAAAAGAAGAACTTTACGCCCCAGAAGTAAATTATTTGGAAAGATTGGAAGACTGAAGTTGGAAAAAAGTGTGATAAATAACTTTTAAGGTAAGCTTTTACTAAATATCATGCCATTAGAGCGTGTAAGTCGTGGTTTTAAAGATATAAGTCTCACGTTAAAGAGGAATCCTCTGACAAGGGACTTAATCACTTTACAAAATGAGTATGCAATTGCTCGTTCTGTTCAAAATTTGGTACTGACAGTACAAGGTGAGAAGTTTTTTGAACCTGATTTTGGATGTGCTGTCAATAGACTCCTATTTGAGAACATTGACTTCTTCACTGCAAAGAGTTTAACGGACGAAATTGAATCTGTTATTAAAAACAACGAACCTAGAGTCAGATTGGACAATGTAAATGTTGTTCCAAACTATGATGATGGTTTGATGGATGTGACTATTAAGTATTTCATAATTGGGATTGAAGCTCAACCGCAACAATTGCAATTCGTATTACTGCCAACGAGATAAATGTCACTAGTCAACGTAGCATCTCTAGATTTTTCAGAAATTAAGGAGTCAATCAAGAGTTACCTGAGAGCAGATGGTAGCTTTACTGATTATGACTTTGAGGGATCCAACTTTACGGTTCTCTTAGACACATTAGCGTATAACACTTACATAAGTGCTTATAATGCTAATATGTTGACCAATGAGGTCTTCCTTGATGGTGCGACTTTGCGAGAGAATGTAGTCTCTCTTGCAAGAAATCTTGGATATTTACCTAGATCGGTAAAAGCATCAAAAGCAAGAGTTTCTTCTTATATTGACCTATCTGCATTCGCCACTAATCCTGTCTCTATAACGCTCCGTAAGGGCATTGTAGCGACCTCTGGGGTCACCTTTGGGGGTCGTAGTTATGTTTACTCCATTCCAGATGATATAACGATTCCAGTGTCTCAGGGACTGGCAATTTTTGAAGATATTGACATTTATGAAGGTGCATTTATTCAGAACACCTTTACGGTAAATAGCAATAATAAGAATCAGAAGTTTGTATTACAAAATCCCAGAATTGATACTAGTCTGATCAGAGTAGAGGTAAGAGAAAGTAAGAATAGTAATATTACTAGAGTTTATAAACTTGCAGATAACCTTATTGATGTAAAGACTACCGATGATGTATTCTTTATCAATGAAATTGCAGATCAAAGATATGAATTAATCTTTGGTGATGGAACTTTTGGTAGTAAGTTACGGAATAACAACTTCATCATCGTCTCTTATGTTGTTACTAATGGTGAGAAGGCGAATGGTATCGATAGTTTTAAATTCTCAGGAAGATTCTTCGACAACAATGGAAGTCCTGTAAAGGTCCTAGCACCCCTCGTAACGACCATAGAAGCGGCGGGATACGGGTCTGCCATAGAATCTATCGAGAGCATCAAAAAACTCGCTCCTAGGGTCTATGCATCGCAGAATAGGGCGGTTACAGCATCTGATTACGAAGCACTAATCCCACAAATATATACAGAAGCTGATTCCGTATCTGTATTTGGTGGTGAGGAATTATCTCCTCCAAAGTTTGGAAAAGTGTTCATAAGCATCAAACCAAAAAATGGTTCTTATGTTCCAAATATTGTAAAAGATAATATTAAGACATCTTTACGCAAATATGCAGTTGCGGGTATTGTACCTGAGTTAGTTGACCTGAAGTTCCTTTATATTGAGTATGATGCGAGTGTTTATTATAATCAAAATTTGGGGAAAGCAAATTATATTAGCGAATTAGTTCAAAATAACTTAATAAAGTATGCTCAATCTGATGAGTTAAATAGATATGGATCTAGGTTCAAATATAGCAAGTTTTTGAAGTTGATTGACGACTCTTCTAATGCAATTACATCAAATATCACAAACGTTCAGATTAGAAGAGACATAAAAGCAACTATTGGAACTTTCAGTGAGTATGAAATTTGTTTTGGTAATAGATTCCACGTAAAAAACCCCTCTGGTTACAATATAAAGTCTAGTGGATTTGCAGTTGAGGGAATAAGTGGAACAGCTTACTTAGGTGATTTACCAACTACATCCATGGATAAAGGAAGTATATTTTTATTCAAATTAGATGCTTCAAATCAACCAATTGTTATCAGAAGCAATATAGGTGATATTGATTATATAAAAGGAGAGATAAAATTAAATGCTGTGAATATAATTGACACCACAAAATCCAAATTTGGAGATAAAATTATTGAAGTCTCTACTCTATCACAGTCTTACGATATTATTGGACTCCAAGATCTTTACTTACAATTAGATGTTGAGAGTTCTCAGCTAAAGATGGTTTCCGATGTCATTTCTTCTGGAATTGACCTTTCTGGATCGCAATATATAGTATCATCAAGTCACATTAACGGCAAGTACATAAGATTATAGGGATATGCAAAGATCTAAGATTTATAACTTACTGCAAGATCAATTACCCGATTTTGTCAATCAATCTTACCCTGAATTTGTAGAATTCCTGAAGAGTTACTATACAGGCATAGAATCTCCTGGTGCCGCTTTAGATATTATTAATAATATTGATAGGTATACCAAACTAGAGAATATTACTGAGTTAATATATCATACAGAACTGGCATCTAACGCTGGATTCACAACTACAAACTTTGTTGTGTCTTCCACTAAAGGATTTCCTAATAGAGACGGTCTCCTTCATATCAATGATGAGATTGTTTATTATAAATCTAAAACAGATACAACTTTTGAAGGTTGTTCTAGAGCATTTGTTGGTATTACTTCGTATGTAAGTAGCAGTGATAGTAATGTTGTATCTTTTGAGACTACTGAGAAAGAGTCTCATGCTTCTGGGGATATTGTATATAATCTCCATTCATTATTCTTAGCAGAACTCTATAAAAAGTATAAAAGACAATATGCTCCTGGTTTTGATAATATTGACTTTTATACCGATATTAACGAAACTTCTGTAGTATCAAGATTAAAAGATTTTTATGCATCTAAAGGATCTGATGCATCTTTTGATGTTTTATTCAGATTATTATGGGGAACCGAAGTTGATGTTGTAAAACCAAGAGATTTTCTTGTTCAACCATCTGACGCAGATTATAGAATCACAAGAGATCTTGTTGTAGAAAGACTAGTTGGAGACCCAAAAAATCTTGTTAATAGAACTTTATTCCAAGATGGTACAGATATTATCAATCGTGCGGCGGGAACAATTACTGACGTAGAGCAGTTGTTCAGAGATGGTCAAGAGTACTTCAAATTAAGTCTTGATTATAATCCAGAACTTGAAATTTTTGAATTTTCTGTACACCCCAAAACAAAAATTACTAATCCTGTCGGAACTGGACAAACTTATCTGGATGTAGATTCTACAATTAGTTTTCCAGATAATGGTGATCTGATTATATTTGATAATGATGTTGAATACACCATTCCATATACGAGTAAGAGTTCAACTCAATTCTTTGGACTAAATTCTCCAATTCCAATCGATCTTAATCAAAATGTTACTACTCCAGATTATGCGTATGCTCTAGATGATTTTGAAGAGCAGATTAGAGTAAAAGTTACTGGTGTTCTAGGAGAGTTAAGTTTTAACAGAGATAAAACATTTTACTATGAAAATAGAGATCAAATCCAGATTGTGTCTCTTGGTCAATATACTGAAGAAAAAATTAAAACGAGTTGGATTATCAATTCAACTCCAGAATATGAGATTGAATCAATTTTACAAGTTGCATTAAAGTTAAATGGTGCTGCTCAGTATAGAGTAACAACATTTGATGAAAATATCTTCACTCTTGGTGACATTGGAACAGTTTCTGGTTCTGATGGAAATGAGTACAACATTTTTGTGATTGGTGTATCTAACAAGAACGAATTTGATATTAACTTAACAACTCGAATTAATACTACTAATATCAAGTATACTATTAGGAAGGGCATTTCAAAATCAATTTCTATCAATAATCCTCAAATAAATGTTATATCTGCAAATGTAAGTAACGTTTATTCTAAGGAGACCGTAACCACACTTAGAGATGTAGTAAATCCCGTTACACAGAACTTAGACACGGTTCCTGTAACTAGCGAAGATACTTTTGTTTTATCGCCATCATTACCAGATTACTATAATACTCCAGTAGATATTGAAGATTTATCTGTAATCTTTGGTGGTCAATATGACGGTTTTGATATTAATATTGGATCTAACGCATTTATTACTGGAGATGCGGTATATTATTCATACAATAATAATATTGGTCTGGATATTCAAGAAGGACAATATTTTATATACAAAGTTAATGCATCTACAATAAGATTAGCAACAAGTAGATCAAATATCAGAAGTCAAATTTTTGTTAGAATATTTGGAACAATTAATGGTAATAAATTAGAACTTTTAAGAAATACTGGTAAGCAATTACGATCTCAAAGCCTTATTAGAAAGTTTGCAAATCCAATACCTTCTACAAATGAAGAGGAGAAAGTAACCGTTCCAGGATCTATTGGAATGTTTGTTAATGGTGTTGAAATTTCAAACTTTAAATCTTCTGATGCGGTTTATTATGGTCCAATTAAATCTATTGATGTCACATCAGTAGGTGATGGGCAATATGATGTTATAAATCCACCCATTTTACAAATTACCGATACTGAACCATCTGCAGGAGTAGGATTTGGAACTGGTGCAGAAGGGGTTTGTAATGTTACTGGATCTTTATCTAGAATCAATATTCTAAACAAAGGATTTGACTATGCAGATGATCCAAAAGTAACCATTTCTGGTGGTAATGGAAATGGCGCAATTGCAAAATGCAATATTTCAAAAATTACTCACTTCAATAACTTCAACGCTGGTAGTTTATACCAAGATGTTGATGTACAAAATAATACCATTGGTTTTAGAACTGACCATAGATTTAGAGATTTTGAAAGAGTTATATACAATAGCCAAAATCAGCAACAGATTGGTGGACTGGTAAATAGTGCAATTTATTATGTTAATAGAATTGATCTTAGAACTGTAAAACTTCATTCAACATTAGAGGATGCCATTAGTGGAATTAACACTGTAGATTTCACTGCTTATGGTGATGGTCTTCAAAGAATTCAATCATTTGATAAAAAGAATGTAATTTCTTCTATCGAAGTTGAACAAGGCGGAAGTGGGTATGAAAATAAAACAATATTCTTTAATGGAGATAATATTGATAAGTTTGATAATAAACTTGTATATGAAGATCATGGATATACCGAAAAGCAAGTAATTCTTTTTTCTAGTGAAGGTACTCTACCAGTAGGTTTATCTACTACAACAGAGTATCATGTAAATGTTATAGATAAAAATTCTTTTAGAATTGCTGCTATCAGAAATGTTGGTACGGGAGATACCTTACCTTCAGATTACAATTATGTAAACAGAAGATTTGTTGATTTTAGTGATAGTGGAACAGGACAACATAATATTAAATATCAACCAATTACTGTAAGGGTTGAAGCGCCTATTGGCATTACTACTGTAGGTAGTCAAGATTTTAGTGTTAAGATTGATCCAGTATTTACAGGAGAGATTACTTCAGTTAGTATGAAGTCTCATGGTATTAATTATGGAACTTCTGATATTTTAAATTACAAGAGACAACCAAATTTCTCTTTGATTAATGGTAATGGAGCACAGTTAACTCCAATTGTATCTTCATTTGGGGAGTTGATTGGTGTAATTGTTAATAATGGTGGTCAAGATTACAATTCTCCTCCAATTATTGAAGTTCTTGGTGAAGGTGGTGGTGCTGTAGTAACACCAGTTATTAGAAATGGTGTTTTAGTTGATACTATTATCATTGATAGTGGTAGTGGTTATAAACAAGTAACAAGTGCAATTGATGTAACATCTAGTGGTTTTGGAGCAACTTTTGAGGCGAATATTAGTGTATTCAATATTAACAATGTAGAGAGAATTGTTCAGGCAGACAAGTTAAATCCAGATGATGGTATAATCATTCCATCTTTAACTCTTGATAGAGGTCTTCAATACTCTCACGGATTTATTGGTAGAGAATTAAGAAGAAAGTTATTATCCACTTCGATTGATAATGATGGTAATACTCTCTATAGAGATGATATTGATAATGATACTTCATCAACTTTATATCACTCTCCAATTGTTGGATGGGCATATGATGGACATCCAATTTATGGTCCTTATGGTTATGCAGATAAAGAGGGTGGCGCAATTAAGCGTCTTGATAGTGGATATGAATTAAGAATTCAACCTAATAGACCATCTACATCACAATTCCCATCAGGAATTTTTCTTGAAGACTATGTATATGTCGGAAATGGTGATTTGGATGTTCACAATGGAAGATATTGCAAAACTCCAGAGTTTCCAAATGGAATTTATGCATATTTCTGCACACTTAATGATGTTCAAGAAGCTAGTGGTCCATTCAATGGTTTCCTGAAACCAAGATTCCCATATGTAATTGGTTCATCATTTAAGTCCAAACCATTTGAGTATAACTTTGACCAGTTCTCCAATTTAGACTTTATTGATATTTCTAAAAATAATTGGATTAGATACACTGGTCATCTTGGATTGCTTAATCCCCAAACAAAGTATCAAGGATTTATTCAACCAGATAATTTTGCAGAAGGATTTACTGAAGTAAATGCAATTACACCAGGAAATCTAACTAAACTTAATATTATTGCTTCAGGTGACAACTATAAGGTGAATGAGACTGTTTCATTCAATAATGAGGGAACTGGAGGTGCAGGAGCATTTGGTAGAATATCTAGAGTTAAAGGAAAACCAACAGTAAATATTAGTTTCTCGCAAGAAGAACTTCAAGATGTGCAATTTTCCCCAAGTAAAACTGATGGAAGATTTGTTGGATTTGGAAGCACTTCTCATGGATTCTCAACGGGAAATATTGTTTCAATTCAAAATGTAAATATCTTATCAACAGAATTAGCAGATTCTTATCAAATTGGTGTATCCACTAATAGTCTTACCGTAGTAGAGTCTATTTTGGATGCAAATGCGACTGGAATTATAACTTACATAAGAGTTAGTGGTAAGTTAGACTTCCCAACTACATCTGTCAATGATTTTTATGGTGGAAGGAATGAAGTATTCCGCATCCTTGCTATAAATCCAGAAGATAGTAGACTTAAAATATTACGTTCTATAAGCGGAATAACTACAACATATTCTAGTGGTGATGAGATTGTTGAATTGCCAAGAAAGTTTGTTGTAAATACGGGATTTAATACTAGTACTGAGTATCAGTTAGATCGAGAAGTATATTTTGACCCTACAGAAGCGATTACATTAGCAGCAGAAAACTTTGTCCTTTATTCGGATCCAATCCCACCATCCTTTGCATCTGCATGGGATTATTATGTTGTTGGTGTAGGAACTGGTTCTGTTTCTTACTTTGAGGAAAAGGCACCAAATGGATCTAAAGAAGCAGCAAAAGTAGGTTTTGGTGCAACTGTCGGCAATTCTGATGGATTTGGTATAGAGTGTGGAACATTTGGTCTATCCGCAGATAATCATACAACATCAGTATTTTTAAAAGGTCAGAATGGTGGAGAATCCATTTTTATCATTCTGGAAGATGGTTTAACTTATAATTATTCTCAAGTTACTCTTAGTAATGAATGGAGAAGATATTCATTCACAGTTCTCACAAATGCAGGAACTCATAGAGTAAAAATAGGTGCTCTTGGAACAGAGAGTTTACCATTAAATGCTAACCCAACATTCTCAGTCTGGGGTTTACAAGTAGAGCAAGGATCTATTCGTAGTGGATATTATAGTACGCAAGGATCTGCATTATCTAGATCTTCGAGTCTTCCTGGTGTTGAACTTTTAAACAATAGGACTAATAATGAGAAGTCATTCTTAAAAAATGAAATCCATACAATTTACATGCCTAGTCATGGATTTGATACTGGAGACTTATTAACATATCGAGTTGGACTTGGATCAACTGCTGTTGGTGCAAAAGTAAGTACTGGATCAACTCAATTCCCATTAGAGGATGGGGATAAAGTTTATGCTGCAGTATATGATAGAGATAGTATTGGCATTTCAACCCAAAAAGTTGGAGTTGGAAGCACTGGAGGATTTGTTGGAGTAGGAACAGAAACCCTAGTACTATATTCTTTTGTGGATTATGGAAATGTAACTTTAAATAGCTTCCAAACAAATAAAGACTTGTTTATTAGTGCAGATGTCTATAAGAAAACATCTACAGTCGTAACTACAGTTGATCATGGACTGGGAGAGGGTGATCAAATTGACCTCACGGTATTGTCTGGAATTAATACTACTCTTAGAGTCACCTACGACGATTTGAATCGTAGAATGTTGATCAATCCAGAATCATTCATTGATTCTGATATTAATGTTAATGAAAATACTATTCAAATTTTAAATCATGGATTCAGAACTGGTGAAAAAATAATTCTCAACTCATCTAGCCCACCAACTGGACTCAACAATGGTCAGATTTACTATATGATTGTTGTTGATGATAATAGAATTCAACTGTCTGATTACTATTATGAGACGATTACTTCAAATGTAGATGTTCAAATTAAAACTATTGTAGCTCAGTTCCCAGGATCAATATCTAGAGTTAATCCAGAAATTAAAGCAGTTAGGAATTCAACAGTCATTTTTGATTTAAGTGATCAAACATTAGTTGCAAACTCTTTACCAGCATTCAGCTTCTCTTTATACAGCAATACTGAACTTACTAATGAGTTCTTTGCTCCAGAAAATAATGTTGGAACATTTAATGTTAAAACTACAGGAGACCTTGGAGACGCTGGTGCAAAATTAGAGTTAATTATAGACAGAAATATACCAGATAGTCTCTATTACAATTTAACACCACTTAACTATAATGGTGCGGCACAATCCAAATTGGAGATTGTTACTGACAACTTTAATATTAAGAATCCAAATAAGATTACTATTACAAATAGTCTATTCAGCACATCTACGAATGTTAGTGGAGTAGGTTCTACTACTTTCAATTATACTCTTAGAGAAACACCCGAAAGATTGTTATATGCAAGTAATGAAGCTATAATTGAATACACTACATCATCAGACAGTGCTGCTGGACCAGTTGCAAAAGTATCTCTCGACTCTAGCGGAAGAGGATATAGAACTTTACCATCAGTACAAAAAGTAAGTAGTGGTATTGGAACTAATGCTCTATTTTTACCTGCAAGTACAAATATTGGTAAAGTAGATGACGTTCTTTTGACAGATATTGGATTTGACTACCCTTCAGACCCAACTCTTAGACCAGTTGCAGAATTACCATACACATATAAAATCGAACCCCTATCAAAATTTGATGCTATTAAAATTACCAACCCAGGAACAAACTATTTTATTCCTCCACAGTTAATTGTTCTTGATGGATTTACTGGAAGACTTAATTCAGAAGTCTCTCTTGACTATGACATCGGTGATACTGAGGTGAGAATTGTTAGAAATACCACAGGTCTCTATAACGTTACTCCTAAAATTATTCCAACTAATAATCCAAATGGAATTAGAATTGATAGTATTACCTACGATAATTTAACAAATGATGTTACTGTTGGATTTGCTGTTACATTTGGTAATGAGTCTGAATATCCCTTTAAAATTGGAGATAAAGTTCTAGTAGAAAATACTAACATTGATGGTAGTGTTGCTGGAACTGGTTATAACTCTTCCATATTTGGATATACTTTATTTGAACTTACTGCTGTTGATGTGAATGTTGGCGGAGAATTCCCAACCATTACATATAATATGGGTGATGTGTTAAAACCAGGACAAGCTCCTGGAAATTATGACGCTTTTGATTCTTTTGGTACTGTTACTCCAGAAGCATTCTTCCCGATTTTTGATATCACTCTAGCAAAAGACACCTTCAGAGCGGGTGAAGTAATAACTTCTCAAACTGGTAATATTGGAGTTGTACAAAATTACAACCTAAGAAATGAGTATCTTAAAGTTAGATCAAGACTTCCATTCAATATAGACGATTTAATTATAGGAACATCGTCACAGAATAAAGGTTTGATTTCTTCTGTTGAAGGTACTAGTGGAAGATATGTTATTTCTTCTAATAGTGTAACTAGGAAAGGATTTAAAAAACAAACAGGTCGTTTGAATGATGCATTCCAAAGAATGCATGATAATGATTATTATCAGTACTTCTCGTATGTTGTTAGATCTCCAATTAGTTACGAGGTATGGAATCCTTTAGTAAGTAACCTCAATCACACTGCAGGATTTAAAAAGTTCAGTGAGTTGACTGTAGAATCTTATGATCCAGATATTGCTGGTATCGGCACTGTTCAAGATTTAAATAGTGTAATTGCTATTTCAGACTTAACTCAAATTGTAGATCTGAATACTGTTAAGGACTTTGATATTGGTAGAGAGAAAACTATTCAAGTTGATACTCAGTTGGTATCTAACGAGATTCTCTTCAACTTACCGTTCTTAGCAAGATATCAAGAATTTATTGGTAACAGAGTTCTTACTATTGATGACTTCAGTGATGAGTTCAATAGTTCTAAGAGAGATTTTGAAATCTTTACTGATAACAATTCAGTATTCCAAATCGAATTTAATGGTTCTGATAGTACAAAAATAATTCCTGGAGAAGGAACTATTAATCTTACGAATCACTATTTTGTAAGTGGTGAGGTTGTTGAATATATTCCACCAAATAATGATCCAGCAAACGCTATTAATATTACTCCAACTGATTTTGGACCAGGTATCGGAACTACATCTTTACTACCATCCAGAATTACGATTATCAAACAGGACAATCAAAAGGTTAGGGTTGCAACTTCTGCTACAAATGCACTTTTATTCAATCCAATCGGAGTTGGTTTAACAAATGTTGGTATTGGTTCGACGCATACTTTTAGATCTTTAAATCCAAACAATAGATTACTCATAACTGTTAATGGAACTATTCAATCTCCAATGGTTGGATCTGCCTATACAACAGCATTGACTGCAAACGTAGGAATCGGTTCAACAATTATTAATGTTGCTGGAATTACTTCAGTCTTTGGTGGAGATTTAATTGAAATTGATAATGAAATTATGTTGGTTGCAGGTCTTGATGCCTCAACCAACGCGATGACTGTTAGAAGGGGTTGGATGGGATCGACAGAAGCATCCCACAGTTCTAATGCAATAATCACTAAACAAGTTGGTAATTATAATATAGTTGATAACGATCTACACTTCTCAGAAGGTCCTTGGGGTAATCTTCCTGTTGGTTTTGGCACAACTGCACAAAATGCTGGGGAATCTGACTACACTGGTCTCACAACTAGTTCCAGATTTAGTGGAAGAATCTTCTTAAGATCCGCTCTTAACCAAGGATTTACTACAGTATTTACTGATGCTTATGATAATAACTATGTTTATGATGACATCTCAGACCAATTCAATGGTATCAATACTTCATTCTACCTGAAGTATAAGGGTAATGATATTAATAATCTTACTGCTTCAAATACTATTGCATTAATTGATGATATCTTCCAAGGTCCACAAAGATTAGGTAACGTTCTTACTAATATTGAAGGTGATTACAAGTTAGAATCTGGTGGTGGGCAACTTCTTCTTGGATTTAATGGTGACGTTACTGACCCAGAAGATCATAATGATATTAACGTAAACAATGTTCCTAAAGGTGGTGTTATTGTTGATGTTGGTTCTGATAACGGATATGGATTCCAACCACTAGTGTCTGCAGGAGCTACTGTTTTAGTGTCTGCTGCTGGAACAGTAACTGAAGTTTCTATTGGTAATAGTGGTTCTGGATATCGCTCTGGATTACAAACCGTTGCGGTTGGAATTCAAACAAGGAATCTTGATGGAGTTAGCATCACAAATATTGGTATTGCAACCATATCTGATGGTAATATTGTTGGTGTTGCATTAACGAATCCTCAAGTATTCTATGCTCCTAGAGAGGTATCCAATATTGGTTATAGTTCTATTACTGGAATTACTACAGTTACAACTTCTACTCCACATAACCTTACTCTTGGAGATGAGGTTAAAATTGTTGGTGCGGCATTCACCTGTGATTACTACCCTCCAGTAGACGTTACAAACGCTCTGTATGATACCACAACAGGTATCATGACAGTTACTACTGGATTGTCAACGTTTACCGTAAATAGCTTCATTTATGATAATTTATCTGGTCTTGCAACAGTAACAACACTAGAACCAATGAAGATTGTTCCAATGACTGCCATTGGAAGAAGCTTTAGTCTTGCTGGGTTGGCACTTACTTGTGTTGGATACGGTCAAACATTCGCAGTATCTAACTTCCAGTATGATAACACAACTGGATTGGCAACAGTAACTACTACTGCGGATCACGGTCTTAGTGCATCTGACAACTTTAAGATGAGAGAACTTATCTTTAGTTGTAACGTTGGAGGAGCAACTGGTTATGGTCAAACGTTTACTATTACGCAGTTCAAGTACGACAATGTTACTGGTCTATCTACAATTACTACTTCTGATCCTATTACTGGCATTATAGGAATTGGTAGTGATATCAGACTTGATAATCTTGAGTTCTCTTGCCCAGGAGGTTCTGGAGTTACTACCAGCATCTTCCCCGATGGAACACAAGGTAATACATTTACAGTTACTAATATAATTGCATCTGATCAATTTGAATTAAATGTTGGTTTATCTACTATTTCACATACTTATGTTGAGAATGATGCTGGTCAGGTAACTGCTGGTCTTACAACAACTAAGTTCCCTGATGGATCTCAAGGATACTTCTTTAATGTTAATAGTGTCGGAACAACAACTTCCTTCACTGTAAATGTTGGTGTATCTTCAATCTCTCATGCATATGTATCGGGTGGTGTTGTTCAAAGTGGTATTACAACAAACATCTTCCCAGGAAATGCACAGAACTCTCCTCTTGGAGATACATTTAGTGTAGTATCTGCACCGAACTGGAATACTCTTACGTTTAATGTTGGTGTATCTACTATTGCACACACATATGTCAGTGGCGGATCCTTAATTTTTGGACATAAGTTAAAAGTAGATACTGATGTTACTCTTACAGGATTGGCATTTACATGTGCTTATGATGGTGGTGTAGGAATTCTTACGCACCCAAGAGTTAGTGACCCAACATATTGTGGAACTCAAGTAACTAGAATTAATAGTGTTAATGAATTTGAAATCAATGTTGGTGTAAGCACAGCAGAATCCTTCTACACTTCTGGTGGTATTGTTGAGGAGATTATTCTTGCTCCTAGACAGATTAATAATTCACCCACAGGTTCTGACCCTGCTGCAAGTGGTACAAGCATCATAAAAGTTCTGGATGAGTTCTCCTTTATCATTGACTCAGGAAAGTCTCCATATACTCATACCTACAAGAGATGTGGTGAAGTCAGACAACCTCTTGATGTTGTATTTGATTCCCCACTAAGATATAATGACATTCCTCTGATTTATGCAGATGGAACTACAGGTCTTGGTACTGGTGCATCTGTTGATTTGGTTCCTAGTTTTGATAGCACAATTCTCAGTTTTGAGATGAATAATTTTGGTTATGGTTACAAAGCAGGAGAACAGTTGACTGTTGCTATTGGTGGAACAACTGGTATTCCAACATTTACTACTAAGACATCCAATGCAATTCTTCCCGTTGTTGCTGGTGGTGATTATCCACACACATTTGTAAGTGCAGAAGAAGGAAGCGTAAATGTAACTGGTATTGGAACAACTACTCCAACTACAGCAACTTATTCTGGTTCTACTGGAGAACTTGTTCTGACTATTCCAGGTCACTCGTATACAACGTCAAACACTGTTGGTATTGGAACAAGTACAATTGCATTTACTTGTGGTATGGACGGCGGTTCAACTGTCACATACTATCCAAAAGCAACTGACCCCATTGCTGGAATCGTAACTGGTATTACAACTACTACAACAAATACAATCACTTTATTTGTTGGTATTAGTACTCTTGTTAAGTATCCAGTTCATGATGCAACATATGATCCCGCATCAGGTCTTTCTGTTCTCACTATTGGAACTCACAATCTAACAACTGCAAATAGTATTAGACTTGCTAATGAGTCACTTCTTTTCCAATGCTCCTTAGATGGATATAATAGAATAGAAGCATATCCAAGACCATTTAAAGATAGAGTATATGGCAATTCTGTCGGAATTACATCATATACTTCGGATAGTATTACTATACTTGCTGGACCTTCTGTTGAAAGTCAAAGATATCAGCATCAATTTGTTGGAGTCGGTTCTTATAGTCAGTTTGCACTTGGCATCAACAGAACTTTCCAATCTAAATTCTCTGGATGGAACGTTGGTGAATTTATTGTTCTTGATAAAATTGATCCATTCTTTAATGGACAGAGAAGACTATTCCCACTGTCTGTTAACAATGAGAGCATCTCATTCTTCGCAAAAGCAAACTCTGGTATCAATCTTCAATCAAACCTCTTAGTCTTTATCAATGACATTCTTCAAACTCCTGGAGAAGGTTATCAATTTAGTGGTGGTAGCACAATTAGATTTACAGAAGCTCCTAAAGGTGGTGTAACTGGATTTAGCACTACTGGAGATACTGCAAAAATCTTCATGTATACTGGAACTCAAACAATTGACGTTAGAACTGTAGATGTTCTTCCATCTGTAGAGGTTGGTGATGAGGTTCAGCTTTACAGCAATCAAAACACTACCTTTACAGAAGATCCACGACTTGTCATGGATATTAAAGCCGCTGATAAAGTTATTACTAATAACTATGCTGGTCAAGGTGTTACTCTTGATGAACTTTTTGAAAGACCCCTTACCTGGACTAAGCAGACAGTAGATAAGTTTATTGATAATGATTTTGTTAGTAAGGATCGCGTATATTATGAGCCAGTAATTAATCCAACTACAAATATTATTAGTTCTATTGGTGCTGGTTCTTCCGTAGTATATGTAAATAGCGTAAGACCTCTATTTGACAATCCATTTGAAGGTATTGGCACCAAGGAAAGATCTATTGTTGAAATTATTTCTCAAGATACAGTAGAACCTGCAAGAGGAACAGTTGTTGTTGGCACTGCTTCCAGTGGTCCAATTGCAAATGTAACCCTCAATGATATTGGATATGGTTACACTTCTGCTCCTGCGGTAACAATTCAGCAACCATATGATGGAACACAAGCGACCGCTGGTGCGACTATTGGTGCTGGTGGAACTGTTGTTAGTATCAACGTTGGAACTGCAGGAACTGGTTACTTCTATGGACCATTGAGTTCTATGACAGTAAATCAGCAAGGATCTGGATTCCCCAAAATTGATACCGCTACAAATGTGTTCAGAGGAGCTAGACTCAAAACTCAGACTGGTATTGGTAGGGGTGCTACTGCTGATATTACAATCGACACCTTAACCTTTAATGTTGCTACTGTAGCAATTAAAGGCACTGGTGCTAATTATAAACCAGGAGATATATTATTTGTTGATACCTATGATAATGTTGGTCTTGGCACCTCATCTAGAGGATTTGCTTTAAATTCTCCTATCAAGTTTACAGTTGCATCTATTTTGCCACCAGAAGTTCTGATTGAACCTCCAAGAAGAACTACTGAGGAATGTCAATTTGTAACATATACTGGTGATTATGGAATGATTGTTGGCGTTGGTACAACAACGGTTGGTGCTGGAACAAGCATTGGGTTAGAACTTGATATGTTTATCCCATTTGATTCCGAACTTAGAAGATCTTTAAATATTACTCTAACTGGAATTCAAACGGGAGACCTATTTACAATTACAAATACTAATTTTGTCGGTGCTGGTCAAACTTGCTTAAGTGCCAATGGATCTCCAATAGGAGTATCTACAATTAATGCTGATATGATTTGTGAGTGTATTGATCATTATCAAAAACAATCTGTAATTCCTGGACCCATTAATGGTCTTGGAACGACTGTAGGATTTGGAACAACTGTTACGACTGTGGTTCTTACTCTGCAGAGTGCGGGATCTAACAATGTTGTTGGTCTTGCAACCACTGCATTCTATGGTGATTATAGTTTTGGTAAGATTGGTCTTCCAGTTAGAGTTAAGCAAAAAGAATTTTTAGCAACTCATGGAACATCGTTGGCAGGAGTATCTACAAATCCGATTGTTAGGAGAAAAAATCCAATCAAATATCTTGGTTATATTAGCTGATAAATAGAATATAGAAAAAGACTGTCACTCAAATGGCCGCAATTATAACTGACACGTTGAGAGTCAATAACGCTAGAAACTTTATTGACAAGATTAGGGATCCCAATAGATCGTACTACACATTTATTGGGTTACCTAATGCAACGGAAGTTGTTAGCAATTGGAATACTTCTCCCCCTTCGCCAAGAGATTGTTTAGACGATTCTAATGGTTATTGGGATACGATGGTAGCACTGAAAAAGATTGCTGCAGATGATGTTCGTCCTGTTGTTAGGAAGGTTGAGTGGGCATCTGCGACAATTTATGATATGTATCGTCATGATGTTAATAGAAACAATCTATCAAAACCGTCAAATAAAACAAGTTTATATGCATCAAATTACTACATTTTAAATAGCGAGTATAGGGTTTATATTTGTCTTAATAACGGGGTTGATCCAGAAAATCCCAACGGTAGACCATCTTTGGATGAACCTCTGTTTACGGATTTAGAACCTAGAGCAGCAGGAACTAGCGGTGACGGATATGTTTGGAAGTATCTTTACACTATTAGTCCAAGTGATGTTATTAAATTTGACTCTTTGAATTTTATTCCCCTTCCTGTTGATTGGGAGACTAATGCTGATTACAGAAGTGTTAGAAATAATGCATTTACTAGTGGACAATTAAAAACTGCCACTATTACAAATAGAGGATATCTGGTAGGACCACCCAACACAACATACTCTAGAGTTCCTATTCGTGGAGATGGATCTGGAGCAGAGTGTACCATTGTTATTAATAATGATTCTAGAGTTGAATCTATTACTATATCCAATGGTGGAAGTGGATACACTTATGGGTCAGTTGATTTAATTGGTGGTAGTGTTCCTACAGGATCTACCACTCCAATTTTTGATGTTCTTATTCCACCTCAAGGTGGTCATGGTGCAGATATTTACAAAGAATTGGGTTCAACAAACGTTCTGATTTATTCTAGAATCGAGAATGATGCTCAAAATCCAGACTTTGTTACTGGAACTAATGTTGCCAGAATTGGAATTGTAGAGAATCCACAAGGATTTGAATCTAGTGCAATCATCACTGATGATAGAGTTAGTTCCTTATATGGAATTGTACTTAAGGGTCAATCTCCAAACCAAGATGATTTTAAAAGTACCACATTTGATAGAAATGCGGTAATTAAACAAACTATTGGAACAGGATCAACAGCGATTGGTCGAGTTGTATCTTATGATGCGGAAACTGGTGTTCTGAGATATTGGCAAGATAGATCCCTTGTTGGATTTAATACTGATGGTACTCAAAGAGCAAATCCAGAGTTTGGACTGCAACTTAGCAGGTTTACTGCAGGTCCAACATCAGGTGGAGAATTGCGAATTATTGGTGGTTCAAAAGACTTATACATAGATGAAGGATTCGGTTCTGATACAAATCCAGGTATCAGTACGGTCATAAATAATAAGACATACTACCTAGGACAAACGTTTATCGACGGTCTTGCAAATCCTGAGGTGTCTAAGTATACAGGAAATATCATTTATATTGATAATAGACCCTCAATTCTTAGGTCAGTAAATCAAAGAGAAGATATCAAAGTTATTTTGCAATTTTAAAGGATTATGCCACAAGAAACTAATCTCAACGTATCTCCTTATTTTGACGACTTTGATCGAAATAAAAACTATTATAAGGTATTATTTAAGCCTGGATTACCTGTTCAGGCAAGGGAGTTAACGTCATTACAGTCAATCCTTCAAGATCAAATTGAGCAAGTAGGAACACACTTGTTCAAAGAGGGATCTATGGTTATCCCTGGTCAGATTAACTATAACAATGAAATGTTTGCTGTCGAAGTTGAGGAAGAATACCTCGGCATCAACATTTTTGACATTTTAAACGATATAATTCAGATTGACGTTAGAGGTCAAAATTCTAACGTTACTGCAAGAATACTTTTTTATGGTGAAGAAGATCTCTCAGAAAGAGGATTTATAACTTTATTCATAAATTATACAAGCACTGGAAACGAAGGTAAATCTGTATTTGATGATGATGAAGTTCTTCTTTTGGAGAGTAACTTTATTGGTGCTACAATTAACCTTCAGGCAGGACAAGGTATAATTAAAACTGCATCTACAAATGCAACATCTATTGGTTCTGCTGTCTTCATCTCAGAGGGTGTATATTTCCTTAGAGGTACTTTTGTAAAAGTTGACGCACAAACTCTCATTCTTGATGCTCATGAAAATGAACCAACATATAGAGTTGGTTTAGAAATTTATGAAGAATTTGTTACTTCAGGTCAAGACCAATCTTTAACTGATAACGCAAAAGGATTTAATAACTATGCAGCACCTGGTGCTGACAGATTGAAAATTAGTGCTGTAATTGCAAAGCGAGACTTAGATTCTCAAAAAAATGAGAACTTTGTTGAATTGATGGTCATCAGAGGTGGTGTATTAGAGCATATTGAAAATAGAACTCAATACAATGAACTTGCTGAAGAATTGGCAAGAAGAACATATGATCAGTCTGGTGATTTTTATGTCTCTCCATTTAGAATTACTGCAAGAGAAACTTTAAATGATAAGAAAGGCAATAATGGCATCTTTACTAAAGATCAATTAACGTATAATAGCAATATTCCTACTGATGATCTTGCAACCTACAAGATTTCCCCAGGTAAAGCATTTGTTCGTGGTTTTGAGGTAGAAAACTCAACCGTACATTATCTTGATTTTGAAAAAACTAGATCCACAAAAACTCTTGTTGATCAGGGATTGAATTACTTTACTGGTCCCACATTGACTCTTAACAGAGTTGTTGGTGCTCCTAGAATTGGTTTTAGTACATCATCAATAATTAGTTTAAGAGACACCAGAATCGGTTTAACTTCAACAACAGTTGCTGGTAAAGAAATTGGTGTTGCTAGAGTATATGATTATGCTTTAGAGTCTGGTTCTTATTCTTCAGTTGCTTCAGATCTAAATGAGTGGGATATCACTTTATATGATATTCAACCATATACTGAAATGGTTTTGAATCAGTCAGTAACATTGTCTGCTCCTACTTACATTCGTGGCAAATCTAGTGGTGCTACTGGTCATTTAAGATTTGACACCACTACTGGTATTGTTACAGCATACAACACTAAAGGAACATTTTTAACTGGTGAAAAGTTAGAATTTAACGGTGTTGATAATGGTAGAGTGTCTATAGCAGTAACTTCTTTTGGAGTTGCCGATGTTAAGTCTGTACATACTGCTGTTGGTGCAGGTGAAACTTTTAACGCTAACGTTAAACAATCTACTAGATTAAGATTCCCATCAGTAACAATTTCTCCCAAATCAGGATCTTCTCCTGGTATCTCTACAGTAACTTCTACTGGTAGCGAATTTACAAATGTGGTTAAACCTGGAGATTTAGTACAATTTACTAATAGTCTTCTTAGTAATAATTTGGTGAAGACATATGCAAAAGTTACAAGTGTTGTTGGTGCTAATAGTATTACTATTGTTGGCATTAATACAGTATCACTTCTTAATGATGGCGGTTTGCCAGACTCAAGCGTTGCTCCCTCAGACTTTGAGATCATCTCCGCAAAGTTCCAATCATCAACAGACAATACTCTATACACTCCTTTGCCAAAGAGATTTATAGAATCTGTAGACTTAAATTCTGCATCTTTATCCATTAAGAGAGAATTTAACGTCACTGTTACTGCAAATACTACAAATACAATTCAGGCATCAGTTAACGAAACATTCTTGCCATATGACGAAGAAAGATATGTTTTAATAAACTCTAATGGCGGTTTTGAGGAATTAACTTCAGATAAGTTTAGATTTACCAATGGTAATAAAGAATTAAGAATATTTGGTGTATCTATTGAGGGACCTGCAAGACTTATTGCAACTCTCAACAAAACAAATATTATTACAAAAGTAAAGAACTCTAAGAAAACTAATTCAATTATTGTAAATAAGTCCAAATTATCATCTTCTGGTATTGGATCAACTACATTAAATGATGGATTAACGTCTGGAACTTACGGATATGGTCTTAGAGTTCAAGATAGAGATATTTGTCTTTTAGAACCAGATGTTATTAAAGTATATGGTGTCTTTGAATCCGATAATACATCAGATCCAGATCTTCCATCGGTGACACTTTTTAACTTAAGTGGACCAACTGGCAAGATTGATGACTTTATTATTGGGGAAGAAATACTAGGACAAACTAGTGGTGCAATTGGTTTGTTCATTGAGCAGCAATCTTCATCTGTTGCAAGATTTGTATTTTTAAATGAACTTCAGTTTGACATTGGTGAAACAATTCAAACCAGTTCTTCTGGAATCACTGCTGTTGTAAATGATACTTTTGTAGGTGATAGTAATATCTTAGACAGATATACTTTAGATGCTGGTCAAAGAGATACAATTCTCGATTATTCTAGACTAATCAGAAAACCAAGTACAAAAGATCCAAGAAGGAAGTTAAGAGTTGTATTTGAATCTGCAGAGTATACTGATAGCACCGAGGGTGATATCACAACAATATCTTCCTATGATCAGTTTGATTACTGTGATCTTCCTGTACTTAAGAATGATCTTAGAGTAACAGATATATTAGACATTAGACCAAGAGTAAGACCTTTTGATTCAAATTCGACATCAACATCACCATTTGAATTTGAATCAAGATCTTTCCAAGATGGCACTAACTCTGCAAAGAATATTCTTGCATCAGATGAGTCAATTACATTAACATATTCTCACTATCTTCCGAGAATTGATAAGATCTATTTTAATCAAGATGGTGGATTTCAGTTGATTAAAGGTGTTCCATCGGAAACACCTCTTCCCCCAATTCCAATTGAAGATTGCTTAGAAGTTGCAACAATTGCTCTTCCACCCTATATTTGCAATGCAGAGAATGTTCAAATATCTCTAAAATCTCATAAGAGATATAGAATGCAAGACATTGCTGTCCTTGAGGACAGAATTCAAAATCTTGAGTACTATACTGCTCTTTCTCTTCTTGAATCAAAAACTGAATCTCTTGATGTTACTGATGATACAGGACTTACTAGATTTAAATCTGGCATCTTTGTTGATAACTTTACAACAACTAGAAATCAGTTAAAGTCTACCAAGATTACTAATGCTATTGATGTAGCAAACCAAGAACTAAGACCATCCCACTTTACAACTGAGGTTGATCTGTTAATCGGATCTAGATCTTTGATTGGTATTGGAACCACTTCTGCAAACAGTGCAAGCACTGCATTTGCTACTGATATCATTGGATCCAATTTTAGAAGAACTGGTCAGGTAATTACAACTGATTATATTGATCAACTTCACGTTCAAAACACATTTGCAACTAGAGTTGAAAATGTAACTCCATATCTCGTTATTACATACACTGGTAATATTGATCTATTCCCATCTTCAGATATTTGGATTGACCAAGTAAGACTCGCTCCTCAGAGAATTGAGGTTGATGATTACACTGCAACCAGACAGCAATTAAATTTTGCTGGTTTTGATGCTCAGACTGGTCTTGGTCCTATTCGTTGGGGTGCTTGGGCAGCAACGTGGACTGGATCTAACACTAATGTAGGATCTAGCACTAGAGTTACTGGTAGTAGCAGTAGAAATACTGGACGTGCAATCGTTACAAATACAACCAGAGAAACTACTACAACAACTACGGTAACTAGAACTGGTACAGAAAACAGGGCTGGTAGCAGACTTAGAGTAAGTGAGCAAGTACAAACTACCAATGAAGGTGATAGAGTTGTAAGTAGTGATGTGATCCCATTCATGAGATCACGCAATATTGAATTTACTGCTAGAAGATTTAAGCCAAGAACTAGACTTTATGGATTCTTTGATGGAACAGATCTAAATCAATTTGTTGTTCCAAAACTTATTGAGATTAGAATGATTAGTGGTGTGTTTACCAGTGGTGAACTAGTCACTGGAATTATGCCATCTAGTGTAACTCCAACTACTCAAGCAACACCAAGAATCACATTTAGAGTCGCCAATTCCAATCATAAGTTTGGACCAATTGCTGCTCCTACTGATATATTCACAACAAGTCCTTATGATGAGAACTACACCATTCCAGCATCATATTCTAGTTCCTCTGTACATATAAACGTCGATACTAGATCTCTTTCTGAGAGTAATCAATCTCTATACAGTGGTTGGATTAGAACTGGAATGAGACTGAGAAGTGCCTCAGCGGAAGCAGAGATTACTAATGTAAGATTAGTTAGTGATCAGGTTGGTACAGTCCTTGGTAGTGTGTTCATTCCAAATCCAAACTTCCCAACTAATCCATCATTTGAATCTGGAACAAAGGTATTCAGATTAACGAGTAGTTCTACCAACAGTCAGGTAGGTGGTCTTACTGAGACCTCTGGCGAAGAAAGATTCTTTGCTTCTGGAACTATTAACAATCTTCAGGAGACCATTAGATCTACTAGAAAACCAAGATTTGATACTGTTGCTACAGCAGAAGCTAGACCTGCAACGGATGTTCAGGTAACAGTTAGTAGAACAAGCGCGACTAGTACTAGTGTAGTACCATTACCACCGCCACCGCCACCACCACCACCGCCACCACCACGTCCTAGACCTAGACCTCAACCTGCACGTAGACCTTCGCCTCCACCAAGGAGACCGCCCCCACCAAGGCGTCCACCTTCACCACCGCCACCAAGACCAAGGCGTCCACCCCCACGGAGAAGACCGCCTCGTCGTCGTCCTAGACCTAGACCTAGACCTAGACCAAGACCCAGAAGACGGAGAAGAGATCCTCTTGCACAATCATTCATGGTGCAGGATAATCCAGGTATATTTGTAACCGAAGTAGAAGTATTCTTCAGAACGAAGGATCCTGTACTTCCAGTCATTGTTCAACTTAGACCAATGATTGCTGGAGTTCCTTCTGATGCAATTTACCCATTTGGTGAAGTTACTATAGATCCTGCAAATGTTGTAGAATCTGCTGATGCGGTTGAAGCAACCACAATTACATTCCCAGCACCAGTATATCTGCAGGGAGAAACTGAACACTGTATTGTACTGTTGTCTCAGTCGAACCAGTATACTGCATGGATTTCTAGAATGGGTGAGGTAGATATTACAACTCTCCTACAACCAGAATCTAGAAGAGTAGTTGTCTCTGCACAACCAATGTTAGGTTCTCTATTCAAGTCTCAGAATGGAACAACTTGGACTCCAAGCCAATATGAAGATCTTAAGTTTAATCTCTATGCTGCTGAATTTGAAGAAACTGCTACAGTTTCCTTCTTTAATCCAGAACTTGGTAGAGGAAATAATCAGGTCGCAAACCTCGTAAACGATCCATTAGAATTTGATGCTAAGAGTTTAATTATTACTGTAAATGATCTTATCAATACCAGTGGTATTGAATTGGGCAATACTATTGTTCAAAAAGATTCTAGTGCAAGTGGTGATTATGTTGGTGCTGGTGGATCAGCAACTGGTGCTTTAACAGTTGTCAATGCTGGTATCGGATATACTCCTTCAGATGGAAGTCAACTCACATATTCAAATGTTGCACTGAAGACATTCAGTGGTAGAGGTAGAAATGCCACTGCGGACATTACAATAGGAGCACAAAATGGTATTAATGGTGTTGCAATTGCTGCAACCATTAATACTGGTGGGTCTGGATATCAAGTTGGTGATGTATTTACTGTTGAGTCTGTCGGTAGCGAATCTCTTGGTAGAAATCTTCAATTGTCTATTGCTTCAGTAACGGGAATCAATGAACTTATTATTGATAATGTACAAGGTGAATTTGAACTTAATATTGCAAAACCACTTCAATATGTAAGTCCTTCTTCTGGTATCACTACAATGGTATCTGCTGGAACTGGAAATGATATCACCGTTAGCGACTTTGAATTAATAGAGTCTCGTGCCGATGGTTTGCATGTTAAGGTTAATCATAAAAACCATGGTATGCACGCAACCACTAATATTGTTCGTATAAGTGGTGTTGCACCTGACAGTAAAGCAACTATTATCACTGCAGAATATACAAATTCTGACTCTGGTTCTATTAGTATTGGAAATACATCAGGATTTGAATCTTTTGAAAACGTATCAGTTGCATCTACCAATCCAGGTTATGTATTACTTGATGATGAAATTATCTCCTACACTGGTGTTGAAGCAGGTCAATTGGTTGGTATTACCCGAGGAATTGACAGTACTAGATCATTTACATATCCACTCAATTCAAATATTATCAAATATGAGAATAATGGCATTTCTTTAAGACGTATCAATACTGATCACTTCTTATCAGATGCTTTGGGTATAAGACCAATTACAATTGACAATTACTTTATTAGAATTAATACTTCTACTAATGGTACTGATAGAAGCACTGGAGTTGGATTCCCCAAACTTTATGCACAGTCTTCTAAATCTACTGGAGGATCTCAGATATTTGCATCGCAAAATATTCAATTTGAGGCGGTAAGACCAATTATTCAAACAATGACATTGCCTGGTACATCTATCCAATCATCTTTGAGAGGAATTACTGCAACTAGTATTGATGGTAGTGAAATTTCATTCGAGCAAACCGAATCTACTTCAATCAACTTGTCTGAAGATACTTATCTCCCAGAACCAAGATTGATTGCATCTAGAGTAAATGAAGTTGCTAAGAATACCACTCAACCTGGTGGTAAATCTATGGAACTTACGCTCACATTATCTACTGCAAATGCTAACGTATCTCCAGTAATTGATCTTGACAGAGTGGGAATGACCCTCATATCGAATAGAATCAATGCTCCAATCTCAGATTATGTAAATGATCCGAGAACAGCATCTCTTGAAGATGATCCAACAGCATTTGTCTACGCTAACAAACCCGTAGAACTTGAAAATGCTGCAACATCTCTCAAGGTTCTCCTTGCTGGTTATGTAAATACATTTAGTGATCTTAGAGCATTCTATTCCATCAGCAACTCTCCAGAAGAAGATCCACTTTACTACCCATTCCCAGGATTTAGTAATTTGGATATTAATGGAAAGATCATTGACTTTGCTAAGTGTAATGGTTCTTCCGATAAGAGAGTTCCAAAAACTGATGTATTAAGTGCTGATAGTACTGTATCTCCCTTTAGAGATTATGAATTCTCAATTGATAATCTTCCAGAGTTCAGATACTTCAGTGTGAAACTGGTTGGTACTGGAACTAATCAAGCATATCCACCAAGACTGAAGGATTTGAGAATCATCGCATTAGCATAACATGAGTACAGAAGACCCACGTTTTTTGAAAGTTGAAGGACATAGTTATCTTGTAAGAGATACTATGTCCAATGCAATTATTAATCAAAATACTACTGAGTTTAATAATTATAAAACTCACAAACAAAAGAGAGACATACAGAAAAACAGAATTGATCAAATTGAATCTGATGTAAGTGAAATTAAGTCTCTCTTAAAACAACTATTAGATAAGGACTAGTAGAATGGCAGCTCCAGCATCCAGACAAGAACTAATTGACTATGCAAAAAGGCAACTAGGTGCTCCAGTGCTGGAGATTAACGTTGCTGATGAGCAAGTTGATGATATTATTGATGATTCTCTCCAGTATTTTTACGAGAGACATTATGATGGTGTCATTCAAACCTTTTTAAAGTATGAAGTAACCCAAGAGGATATTGATAGATCAAGGGCAACTACGGGTGGTGTTGGTATTGCAACCACTTCTGCTACAGATAGTGTAGGAAGAAACTTCAACTTCTTTGAAACCAGTAACTACATTCAAGTTCCACCACAAATTTTAGGAATCAATAAAGTATTTGCGTTTGAGGGATCAAGCGGTCTATCGGGTGGCATGTTCAATGTTAAATATCAATTATTCCTCAACGATGTATATTATTGGGGATCTACTGAATTGTTAACTTATTCTATGGTAAAAAGATATCTATCTGATATCGATTTCTTACTGACAACTCAAAAGCAAATAAGATTTAACCAAAGACAAGATCGTTTGTATATGGATATGGACTGGGGTTCTGTTACTCCTGGTCAATTCTTAGTTATCGATTGTTATAGATTACTTGATCCAAATGATTCTCCTAGAGTGTGGAGTGATTCATTCCTCAAGAAATATGTTACTGCAGCACTCAAAAAGCAGTGGGGTCAGAACTTAATCAAGTTCCAAGGAGTAAAACTTCCTGGTGGTACAGAATTAAATGGTAGACAAATTTATGATGATGGTGTGAGCGAGTTAAATGCGTTAATGGAGAAGAGCTCCTCTACATACGAACTTCCTCCATTCGATATGATCGGTTGATATTATGTCACTTAATCCATTCTTTCTCCACGGTTCTTCAGGAGAACAAAATTTAATTCAAGATTTGGTCAACGAACAATTAAAAATGTTCGGTGTGGAAATTTATTATCTTCCTAGAGTATATGTAAATGAAAAAACTGTAATGGAAGAAGTGTCGAACTCTGAGTTTAGTGCGGCAATTCCATTAGAAGCATATGTTGATACTTATGATGGATTTAGTGGAGCAGGAACACTACTGTCAAAGTTTGGTGTTCAAGAAGTTGATGACTTAAATATAATCATATCCAAAGAAAGATTTGAATCTGTTATTCAAGCACAAATTGCTGTAATTGATAAAACAAAATTAACAAGTAGACCAAAAGAAGGTGACTTGGTTTACTTCCCTCTTGGGGATAGACTCTTTGAGATTAAATATGTTGAGCATGAGAAACCCTTCTGGCAACTGCAGAAGAATTATGTTTATGAACTTAGATTAGAACTCTTTGCTTACAACGATGAAGAGATTGATACTGGTATCTCCGAAATTGACGATAATGTAATTGATGCTGGAAATATTCAGACCTTCAACATGGTTGGAGTCGGATCTACTGCAACAGCAACTACATCACTCATACCAAATGGTGCTGTAAGAAATATTATTGTCTCTAGAAGAGGAAGTGGATACGAATCTATTCCCAGAGTTGCCATTACATCTGCACCATCTGGAGGAACTACTGCAGTTGGTATTGCCTCAATGATTGATGGTATTATCGACCTTTGTAATACAGATCCAGATAAAGGTAGAGTTCAAAGAGTTGATATTGCAAATCCAGGTGCTGGATACACTGTAAAACCAAGAGTTACTTTCCACAGTTCAACTGGATCTGGTGCATTTGCAGTAGCAAATATCTCAGATGATGCTGTTGGCATCATAACAATTACTAGTGGTGGTAGTGGATACATTGGTATCCCAACAGTCACTGCCGTTGCTCCAGGTATTGCAAGCACAACTATAGATGCAAAACTACGTGCAAGAATCAATGCTCTTGGTCAAGTTACAGAGGTTATAGTTGAAGATGCTGGTGGATTTTTTGATGCAGTACCAGAAATTGTAATCGCTGGACCACAAAACACAGTTGGTTATGGAACATACTTGACGAATGAAGACGTTGTTGGATCTGCAAGTAGTACTACAGCAAGGGTTAAATCTTGGAATTCGGTTACTCAAATTTTGAAACTTGGTGATATAAGTGGAGAATTTGTGACTGGTGAGGCAATAGTCGGTCAAGCAAGTGGAGCAGCGTATGCAAATATTGACCTAAATAAATTTAACCTCCCAGAAGATGGTTTCGCGCAGAACGACACTATCGAGAAGGAAGCAGACGCTATTCTTGACTTTAGTGAGTCGAATCCATTTGGTAATCCGTAGGAGATAGGTAATGTTTGATCATTTTTATCATCAAATCTTTAGAAAAACAGTCATTGCTTTTGGTACGTTATTTAATGGTATTGAAATCAATCGAGACGGTGGTGAAATCATACAGGTTCCTTTAGCATACGGACCAACACAAAAGTTTTTAGCTCGTTTAGAGCAGCAACCCGATTTGAACAAACCAATTCAGATTAGTTTGCCAAGAATGTCTTTTGAGTTTACTGGAGTCTCATACGACTCTGGTAGGAAGTTAGCAGCAACTCAAGCATTTACTACTGCGTTAAAGGGCGATAAAACTCAGATACGCAAGATGTTTCATCCCGTTCCATATAATATGTCATTTGATTTGTCAGTAATGACATTACTAAATGATGATGCATTGCAAATTGTGGAGCAAATATTACCGTACTTCCAACCAAATTTTAACCTTACTATAGATTTGGTAGAATCTATTGGAGAAAAGAGAGATATACCAATAACCTTAGATTCTGTATCTTTTGTCGATAACTATGAGGGTGACTATAACTCAAGAAGAATTCTCATCTACACCTTAAAGTTTACTGCAAAAACATATTTGTTTGGTCCCGTACCAGACAACAAAGGAGATATTATCACAAGAGTTTCTATTGGAGTTGCTGGAGGAGATCCAAGTCCAGATGCAAGAAGAGACTTGGTATACAGAAAACCTATTGCAACTAAAGCATATAATGGCAATGTCATCACAAATATCTCAGATAATATTCTTTCGGGAGAAGGTGTGATAACAGTAAATGACGCATTAAATCTTCCAGTAAGGTCTTATATTACAATTGATGATGAGACACTGTACATCAAGAGTAAAACTGATAATGACTTGACAGTAACAAGAGGTATGTATAGAACTGCTGCTGTAGAGCATGTTGGTGGTAGTGAAGTTTATCTGATCACCGCTGCTGATAATGATGCTGTTGAAGCAGGCGATGATTTTGGATTTAGTGGTTAATTGTTATGAGTGATAAATTTAAAGACCTTAACGACACATTTGACGTAGAAGCAGAGATTGTAAAACCAGAAAAAGAGAAGAAGGAATTATCAAAATCTTCAGAGTCTGAGGATGTAACTAAAGATTATGAATACACTAGGGGCAATCTTTACTCTATTATTGAGAAAGGACAAGAAGCCCTAGATGTTGCACTAGAACTTGCTCAAGACAGTGGTCAAGCAAGACAGTTTGAGGTGGTTGGACAATTAATTAAGAACGTTGCAGATGCAACAGATAAATTACTTGATCTTCAGAAGAAGGTAAAGGACTTGGATGCTGATCAAAAAGGTCCTACAAATGTAACTAACAATGCAATGTTCTTCGGATCCACTGCAGAATTATCAAAGATGCTCAAGCAGCAAGCTAAAAATATAAACGAAGATAAATAGAAAAAAAGTGTTTCCTAGAGATGCCTAGTTTTGAAATCAACCCTAACGTGAAGAAGGGTTCCGAGAGAGATAAAAAAATCCAGAATAGAGCAGACGCTGGCGGCGTTGAAGGAAGAACTGCTGCGAAGATGATGCAGAAGAAAAATAAAGGTCCTGCTCTTCCTGGACGCACTCAAGACTTGAAAAAAGTGTCTGAAGAAGAAGTCGTACCTGGTATCAAACTTGTTGATGTCATTATCGGTGAAGAGAAGTGTGGTAAGGGTATGTACTACTGCTACACTGATAAGAAGTGTAAGAAGATTCCCGAAGGTCTGAAGATGACCGCCAGATATTTTGGTGGTGGTAAAGAACCATCAGAAGTCGGAATCGATAAACCTGTAGAAGGTGGTGAGGGTGATAACGGTGGTAATGGTGGCGATGGTGGTGGAATGGGAGAATCCATTGCTATTGAAGACGCTTTTGGTAACAAGTTTATGGAAGTGATTGATTTGATCAAACCAGAAGATATTGTTGAGAAGTGTTGGGCGGGATACAAAAAGAAAGGAATGAAGACCATGTTTGGTAAGAGATATCCAAATTGTGTCAAAGCGAATGAAGAGAATAGATTGACTGATGATGCTCTGGAGAAAGCAGCAGCTGCTAACCAGAAGAGAGACAAGGAAAGAGGTATGAAGATTCACAGCACTGACTCCATGAAGGATGTTCAGGACAGAATCGCAGCCAGAAAGAAAACTCAAAAAGAAGAAGTAGAAGAAATGGATGAAGGCAAGTATTCTGATTCTGAAACTTATGTAAAGGGCACTGCACCAGTTAGAGCCTCTTATGGCGGTAAACCCGAATCTTTTACTAAAGAAAAGTATGTGAAAGGATCTGCTAAGAAAAAAGCAGAAAAAACTACTGAAGATTACAAGGGAATGTATCAGTCCCCTGCTCCTACTAATAAAAGAGTATTGAGTGGTGATGAAAAAGCACGTATGTCTCCTGGTCGTCGTGCAATGCAAAAGTCTGATGATCTTGAAAGGACCGAACCAGGTTCTAAGAGAGCAAAGGCACAGAAAAAAGCATCGATGCAGATGGCTCGTAACTTCAAATCTGCTAGAGCAACAACAAGGGAAGAAGTGAAAGTTGATGAAGCAATAAGACTTCAGGCAGAGTATGGCAACCTCTTAGCAGTTGTTGTCATATGGAGAGGTAAATCTCTCATGATCAAAATGTTCTTCCCTCAGGCATCAATGCCTAAGAGAGAGGACGTTCAAAGAGAAGTTGAAAAAGTTTATCCTGGTTGTAAGGTAACTCAGTTTCGTAGAACTGAACTTCAAAGCGAGTATTCTCCACATAATGACCCTATTCTAAGAGTACAAAAGGAAGAGGCAGAATGTGCATCAACTTCAAAAGGTAAGGACTGTCCCGTTCATGGTCAGAAGTGCTGCCCAAATCTCTCCGAGGAAGAAGTAGATGAAGCAGCAGGCGAGAAAGATGCTTGCTACCACAAGGTAAAAGCACGCTACAGTGTTTGGCCAAGTGCATATGCTTCTGGTGCATTGGTTAAGTGCCGTAAGAAGGGTGCTAAGAACTGGGGCAACAAAACTAAAAAAGAAGAATTTGAATATGAACTCAATGAAGGTTGGGTAGCAAATACCGCTGCTAAGGCTTTTGTTGAGGAAGGACTTAATGATGAGGGTGTTGCAATTCTCATCGAAGAGATGGGTCTTGAATCCTTTGTTGATTTTGTTTATGATCTTGGTGAAGATACAATGTTATCCGAAGCAAGAGCAGGTGGCGTTAGAGTAGAACCAGTAACCAAGGGTGGCAAAGCAGTAGGTTCACTCAAAGGTGGTCCTAAGGCAGCAGCAATCAAGAGACTTCGCAAGGAGAAGCAGGTAAGAAGAGACACTGAGTCTGCTAGTTCCAAACCATCTGGAATGAAGGCAGCACTCAAGAGTCAGTCAGATAGAGCGAAGGCAGTCAAGAGTGCTAAAAGTCAGCAACCTAAGAAGAGAGGTCTTCTTGATAAAGTTGCTAAGACAGTCCTTGACGGTATGGATCGTCACAACAAAGCAATGAAAAAAGCGAAGGGTGACATCGAGACCACCAAAAAAGTTGCTAAGAAAGCAGGCAAAGCTGCAAAAAGTTTTGGATCTGGATTTGTCTCTGGAGTAAAGACTGCAAGCAAAGCTGCTAAGACAGGATACAAGATGGCAACCGAGGAGGAAGACCGCCTGGGAAAGTAGATGAAGATTGGCAAAAAGCCAATCGCAAAGATAAGACTGATGGTCTAAGTCAAAGCACAGTAAATGCTTATAAGAGAGAGAATCCAGGTTCCAAACTTCAGACTGCAGTTACTACTAAACCTTCCAAAATTAAGAAGGGATCTAAAGATGCTAAGCGTAGATCTTCATTCTGCTCCAGGATGAAGGGTATGAAGAAGAGACTGACCTCAGCAAAAACTGCAAGAGATCCAGACTCCAAAATCAATAAAGCACTCCGTCGCTGGAATTGTAACTGATGAAAATATTTAAAGACTTCATGATAGAGGCAAAGGATGAGACTGAAATTGGTGCTCATACTGGAAAATTGGTGCCTAAGAAAAAAATGTCTGCTGCAACGCGACATGAATTTGAAAAGAAGAGAAGAGAGAACTTAAAGAAAAAACCTGGAGATGCTCCTGGTGACAATAAGTTGCTTAAAGCACTTAGAGACAAAGCAAAAAGAGAAGGTAATTATGCTGAAGAGTGGGTCCAAGAGGGGAACAAAAGTGGTGATTCTTCTTTGCGTGACTGGTTTGGCAAGAGTCGCTCTTCTGATGGCACCCCTGGTTGGGTTCAACTGGGTGGGAAATACTCTGGAAAACCCTGTGCAAAACAACCAGGTCAAACCACAAAACCAAAGTGTGGTTCAAGCAAAATGAAGCGTAACCTCAATAAAGATGAGGAAGACGCAGCATTTAGACGCAAGAACATAGAGGATGGTAATCCAAATCGCAAAGGTAAAGCGATTAATGTTGATACCGAGAAGAAAAAAAAGAAGGTCTCTGAGGAAGAAACTTTTACTCAGGCGGATAAAGTGATGAAGAAGCATCGCAAAAGATTAAACGACCTTCATCGTCAAAGACATAAAGGAACTGGTGGTAGTGGTCAGGATGTCAACGAGTCTACTCAGACTAAATAATATATAAGGTAAAACTATAGAACAATGAAGATCTTAGGAGATGCCACTGCCCTGGCAACAGGCGCAACCAAGTTTACATCAGCAACTGCAGTATGGGTATCAAACACTGCTACCAGTGCGTCTAATGTCACTCTTCGCAATGCTGCTGATGATGCCGATCTTGGATCAATAAGTGTTCCCGCATCAAGTGGAGTTTTAATCCATTTAATTGCTGGTCAAGGTTTGAGAGGTGCAGCAACTCTTACTGGTACACAAGTTGGCGCATCAGAAACTGGATATTGAAAATTTAAATAACTAAATTATGGCTGTTGATCATTATCTTGGCAATCCACTACTAAAAAAAGCAAATACCACTCAAGAGTTTACACAAGATCAAGTTCTTGAGTTTGCAAAGTGTATTGATGATCCAGTCTACTTTGCAATGAACTATATCCAGATTGTTACTCTGGATTATGGTCTGCAAAATTTCAAACCATACGAGTTCCAAAAGGTTATGTTGGATCGATTCCATCATAATCGATTTAATGTGTGTAAACTTCCCAGACAATCAGGTAAGTCAACTATTGTTGTATCTTATCTTCTTCACTATGCAATCTTTAACGATAACGTAAATATTGCAATTCTTGCAAACAAAGCGGCTACAGCAAAAGACCTATTAGATAGATTACAGACTGCATATGAAAATTTACCTCGTTGGTTACAACAGGGTGTATTGACCTGGAACAAAGCATCTCTCGAATTAGAGAATGGGTCAAAGATTATTGCCGCATCTACATCTGCATCTGCAGTTCGTGGTGGATCATATAATATCATCTTCCTTGATGAGTTTGCGTTCGTTGCAAATCATATAGCAGACCAATTCTTTAGTTCAGTATATCCCACAATTTCTTCAGGTAAAAATACTAAAGTTATTATCGTGAGTACACCTCATGGTATGAATCACTTTTATAAAATTTGGCATGATGCTGAAAGAAAGAAGAATGAATATATTCCAACAGAAGTTCACTGGAGTGATGTACCAGGAAGAGATTCTGAGTGGAAAAAACAAACAATTGCGAATACTTCTGAACAACAATTCAAAGTTGAGTTTGAGTGTGAATTCCTTGGATCTGTTGACACTCTAATTGCACCAAGTAAACTTAGAACGATGGTGTATGAACAACCATCAATAACACACCAAGGATTAGATGTATTTACTGATGTAAAACCTGAGAACAATTATGTAATTACCGTTGATGTTGCCAGAGGAGTTGGTGGAGACTATTCCGCATTTACTGTGATTGACATTACATCATTTCCACACCAATTGGTATGCAAATATAGGAATAATGAAATCAAACCGATGCTATTTCCAAGCATTATTAAAGAAGTAGCAGATAATTATAATAATGCATATGTATTATGTGAAGTAAATGATGTGGGTGATCAGGTTGCTGCAATTTTGAACTTCGATTTAGAATATGAAAATGTTCTGATGTGCTCTATGCGAGGTAGAGCAGGACAGATTGTTGGTCAAGGATTTTCTGGTAAGAAGACGCAACTTGGTGTCAAGATGTCCAAAACCGTTAAAAAAGTTGGATGTCTAAATCTAAAGACCTTGATTGAAGAGGATAAATTAATATTCAAAGATTATGATGTGATTGCTGAACTCACTACCTTTATTCAGAAACATAATTCATTTGAAGCGGAAGATGGGTGTAATGATGACCTTGCTATGTGTTTGGTTATCTATGCCTGGTTGGTTCAACAAGATTATTTTAAAGAACTAACTGATCAGGATGTTCGCAAGCGATTATATGAAGAGCAAAAAAATCAAATAGAACAAGATATGGCACCATTTGGTTTTATTGAAGATGGTTTAGATACTACATCTTTTGTAGACTCAGATGGAGATCGTTGGCATACTGATGAGTATGGTGACAGGTCTTATATGTGGGATTATCGGTAATGTTTGAACTCAGCGAAGAACTTGATATAAAAGTTGCATCTGATATTGGATCAAACAAAAAGAATGCAGTAGTCATAGATAACTTTTATGCAAATCCAGATGAAGTTAGAAATCTTTGTCTACAATCTAAAAAGATTACTTCTGAAGATAATCCTGGATTAATTGGCAACCTTCCTGGAAATAGAGTTTTTATTGAGACTGAAGAAGTTCTCAACAAATTAAAAAATTTATTTCTTATGATCTGCTCAGATTTTAATCTATGGCAGAGACCATTTGATATAAAAGCATTCAATTCTAATTGGAATGCGATTGGTTTTATGTGCAATGTAATTAATGATTCAACACTTTTAAAAAATCCTAGTGGTATTACTCCACATCAAGATTCTTATCCAGCAGATAATCAAAGTTCAAAAACACAATTTGGATCTGTGATATATTTGAATACACCAGAAGAATGTGCTGGAGGAACTAATATCTATAGTTTTGATGGAAAAACAACATTGTCTTATGGTAGTGATATAGCACAGCAATATGGAAAGTCGTATAATGATATTAATAGTGGTTTAAAAAAATATCCTTGGAAGGTTGAGCATGAATTTAAAATGATATATAACAGATGTATTCTATATGAAGCAAATATCTTACATGGACAAAATGTAGATCTTGGAATGTTTGTAGAATATGACAGAATAAACCAAACCCTTTTTATGTAATGATCGATAGATAATGGATACCAAGTATACAGCAGAAAAATAATGGACTTAGATGATCAGGTAAAATTTGGTCATCTACTTCTTCATGAAAGGAAGTGTCGAACTTGTGGTGAGAGAAAGAATCTTATAGAAGGATTTTACCGAACTAGGAAGGATCGAGGAGCGATCCCATCATCATTCTCATACGAATGTAAAGATTGTACAAAGAAGAGAGTCAGGAAGTCTTCAAACACTTGGGAGTATCCAGATTGGTAGTTCACGCAGAAATT
>WLWF01000383.1_pt1 | contig 43072 bp, 59 predicted proteins | sample 6718331 | NCBI WGS metagenome assembly WLWF01 (sample SAMN12718692, study PRJNA515312) | sponge metagenome | isolation source: marine sponge | host: Mycale hentscheli | place: New Zealand: South Island, Marlborough, Capsize Point | collected 2003-05-01 | reverse complement strand
GATACTGACCAATTAAGAAGTTCTACGCCACAATTTGGCTCTACATTACCAAGCAGTTCTCTTATTAGTTTAACCTATAATACAAATGATTGGGCAAATGCAAGTGGTGAAGATTATGTAGCTTATTGTTTTGCTGATGTAACAGGCTATCAAAAAATAGATTCTTATACAGGTAACGGAAGTACAACTGGACCTACTGTCACAACTGGATTTAGACCTAGATTTGTAATGGCAAAATGTACAAATAGTGCAGGTGCTTGGCATGTATGGGATAGTGCAAGACAACCAAATAATCCTAATAATAAAAGATTACTATGGAATACTTCTGACGCTGAAGCAACTTTATCTGGAGTAAACATAGATTTTAATGATAATGGATTTCAATTAAAAACTTCAGATGGTGCATTAAATGGTTCAGGAGATACTTATATTTACCTAGCTATTGCAGATACTACAGATGAAAAATTCAACTTTGATGCAAGTGGTAACAAAAATAACTGGACACCTAATAACATAAACAGTAATGCTTCAGGTGACTCTACTTATGATCTAATGTCAGATGTACCTACGCTAACAGATGAAGATACAAGTAACTTTGCTACATTAAATCCTTTAGGCACTAATAATAATTCAACAATAACTGATGGTAATCTAACTGTTGTTTCTGGAAGTGGTGCAAGTACAACAGGCATGACTATTGGAATGACGACTGGTAAATGGTATGCAGAATATGTTTGTACTGCTAAAAGTTCTGTAAATATGCATGTAGCTTTAGTAGAAGCAAATACCTTTGATGGAGATAATCAAGCTGATGAAGGAACTAACAATGGTTATATGTACCAAAATGATGGGAATGTTTATCATGGTGGTGCTTCTGATTCTTATGGTGCTAGTTGGGCAGTTGGTGATGTTATAGGTATTGCTTTTGATGCAAGTACTCGTAATGTTGAGTTCTTTAAAAATGGAGCTGGTCAAGGAACTTACACTAGAATTGCATCAGAAAATAGTGCAGGTACAACTTGGATCATGACTTGTGGTGAAGGACAAGCAGGTTCAACTGCTACTTTTGTAGCTAACTTTGGTCAACAACCATTTTCCTATACACCCCCTACAGGCTATAAAAAGATAAATACATTTAACTTACCTGACTCTACTATTACAGATGGTAGTGAGCATTTTGTAACAGCATTATATACTGGAGATGGAGCAAGTAGAAGTATTGATAATACTATTACTGCACAAGATGGTACAGAAACAGGAGAAGCTATTAAATTTAGTCCAGATTTAGTATGGACTAAAGGTAGAAGTGTAGCTTATTCACATTATTGGTTTGATAGTGTGCGTGGTGCAGGTAATAGAATAATGTCTAACTCTGGGTCTAATGAAGATGGTAGTGTTTTTGGAGTAAGTTCTTTTGATGCAAATGGTTTTACATTAGGCACAGATGTAGGTGCAAATAATAGTGGTTCTACTTTTGTAGCTTGGAACTGGAAAGGTTCAGACTCAACAGCAGCTTCTAATGATGTTGGCGATATAGCATCTACAGTATCTGCTAATACAACAGCAGGGTTTAGTATTGTTACTTATACAGGAACAGGAAGTAATGCTACAGTAGGACATGGTTTAGGAATAGCTCCTAAAGCAGTTATTGTAAAAGCTAGAACTAATACATATACATCAGGATTTCCTATGCAAATAAATGGCATATATGGATTAAGATTAAGTGGTACTGGAGCTAATGACACAGCAAATGGTGGAGTATTTTTTAATAATACAGCACCAACAACTTCTGTATTTACAGTAGGAACTAGCGATGAAACAAATGAAAGTGGTTGGGACTTTGTAGCTTATGCTTTTGCAGAAGTAGAAGGCTACAGTAAAATTAGTAGCTACACAGGTAATGGTTCTGCTGATGGACCATTTATATACACAGGATTTAAACCTGCATTTATTATGTTTAGGTCTACTAGTTTATGTAACTGGGTAATAGTTGATTCTGCTCGTAGTACATTTAATGTTATGGATGACTCACTTTATCCAAACACAAATGGTTCTGAAATAACAACAATTACAGATGTTGACTTTCTATCTAATGGATTTAAATGGAGAGCAAATTTACCTAACGAAACTAATGCTAGTGGTCAAACATATGTATACATGGCATTTGCCGAGAACCCTTTTAAAAACTCAAACGCCCAATAAGGAGAAATTATGGCTTATAAGTTAAACGGAAACACACTCCCTGTTGACAGGGCTTTTACTCACAATAATGTTCAGTACCCTAGAAACTGGTTACAGTTATCTACTGAAGAAGAAAAAACAGCTTTAGGTATTACATGGGAAGCAGATCCTGTACGTGCAGATGACAGATACTATTGGAATGGAGAATTAGATAATCCTAAAGCATTAGAAGATGTAGAAGCAGTAGATGAAGATGGTAATCCATTATGGGTACAAGAATGGGATGAAGAAGCTGAAGCTATGGTTAATACTCCTGTAAGATTAGTAACTAAAGGATTAAAGTCTACAAAGATTGCAGAAGTAAATCATACTGCAGGAACAATACTTGCTAATACAGATTGGTATGTAACTAGAAAAACAGAACGAGAAGTAGATATTCCAGAAAATGTTGTTACACATAGAGCTGCTATTGTTACAGAAGCTAATAGAGTTGAAACAGCAATTGCAGAAGTTACAGATGTAGAATCTTTAATTAATGTAATGGAAAATGTTAAATGGAATACTTTATAGCACAATATGGTAGTAAGTTATGTTGTGTTATAGCTTCTATCCTTGGTGCACTATTTAATTATAATAAAAAGAAACTTAAAGGTAAAACACCTAGAGGTGGACATATCCATTGGTTAATAGAAAGAAAAAGAGCTAGACAAGAACTAGGTTTTACTTTGATACTAGCTGTAGTAACTGCTGAGTTTTTTATACCACCGATACTACATATATTTAACTTAGGTATGCTAGCAGGACCAGCAATAGCATTCTTTATAGGGTATAGTGGAATGAGACTTCTTCCTGCTATAGAAAGTAAAATACATAATATTCTAGAGAAAGGATGGAAATGACACCACACGAAGAAATGAAAGCACATGAAAAGTTATGTGCAGAAAGATATAGTACAATTCATAAAAGATTAGATCGAATTGAATCTGCATTAAATAAACTTATATGGGGTGTTATCTATGGATTTGGTGGTATTGTAGTTGCAACATTAATTCATGCAATAACTATGTCTAGTCTATGATAAGTATATTACAACATTTAATTCCAATTGGTTTAGGTTTCTTTGCTAAACTAACAGCAATTAAATCAGAACAAGCTCATCAACAAAATCAAATGATGTTACAAGCTCTAGCAGCTAAATCAGGTGAGCTTCAAAAAGCAAGAGAACATGCAAGCACTGAAGGTAAAATGGCTGCATGGAATCGAAGAGTACTAATGTTTGCTATTCTTTCATTAGTAGCTGTCTATCCGTTAGCAGGTGTAATAGGAATAGACACAGTAGTTAAGATAGTAGAAGAGCCTACAAGTATTTTGTTTGGCTTATTTGAATTTGGTGGAGACACTAAGTTTGAAACAATAAAGGGACTCTACAAGTTTGATGAAATATTTACATGGGCAACCATGATAGTAGAGTTTTATTTTGGTGGACAACTAGCAAAGGGGAAGTAGAATGATGAACAATAAAAAAAAGAAACCTATGAAAAATAAACCTATGAATAAAAAACTTAAACCAGGTAAAGGGAAATATTAAAATGGCTGAAGATAAAATGAAGCCACATATGATGTATTCTAGAACTGGTCAAGGACAAATGGTATTTACTAAGAAAAAACATTTGGCTTTAAAAGATAAAGGATATACTCATACTAAACCTAATAAGAGTAAAGCATAATGGCTAAGTCACCAGCCTGGACAAGAAAAGAAGGACAGAATCCTAAAGGTGGATTAAATGCAAAGGGTAGAGCTAGTGCAAAAGCACAAGGCTCTAACCTTAAAGCACCAGTTAAATCTGGTAAAAATCCAAGACGTGTTTCATTTGCATGTAGATTTGCAGGAATGAAAGGACCTATGAAAGATAGTAAAGGTAGACCAACACGTAAAGCATTAGCATTAAAAGCTTGGGGCTTTGGATCTGTAGAAGCTGCAAGAAGTTTCTGCCAAAATAATAAAAAATCATAAGGAATAATATGGCAAGTCCTACACCTAATAATCCAGCTTTATGGTCACGAGTTAAAGCTGCAGCAAGAAAAAAGTTTGATGTTTATCCAAGTGCATATGCAAATGCCTGGGCAGCAAAAGAATATAAAAAACGAGGTGGTACATGGTCAGGTAAAGACAATCGTGTAGCTAAGAAAAAAACAAAAGGCAAAACTAAACGTGGCTAAAGAAGGGCTAGGTAAATGGTTTAAAGAAGATTGGGTTGACATAAAAACAGGTAAGAAATGTGGTCGTAGTGGTAAAAAAGACAAACGTGGTTATCCTGCATGTAGACCTAAGAAAGTAGCTAAGAAAATGACAGCTGCTGAAAAAAGAACTATGTCAAAAAAGAAAACTAGCTCTAGCCGTAAAAAATGGAATGTTACTGCTTCAGGTAAAAGAAGAAAGAAAACAGCATGACCCAATTAGATCAGATTAGAGAAGCTGCAGAAGCAGACTTACTCACGTTTATAAAACTTGTAGCACCTCATATATTGTATGGTGCAATACATGAAGAGTTAATTAGTTGGTGGGCAAGGTCAGATAGAAAAGATAATCAATTAGTTTTACTTCCTCGTGGACATATGAAGAGTAAACTAATTGCTTATAGAACTGCCTGGCATATAACTAAGCATCCTGAAACTACTATACTATATGTATCAGCTACAGCTGACTTAGCAGAGAAACAGTTATACGCAATAAAACAGATTATAGATTCACCTATATATCGTAGATACTGGGGAGATATGATTCACCCAGAAGAAGGTAAGAGAGAGAAGTGGGCAGTAGCAGAGATTGCTGTTGATCATCCTCAACGTAAGCTAGAAGGTATAAGAGATGCTACTGTTAAAGCAGTAGGTCTTACTAGTAATACTACAGGCTTTCATGCAGACATAGTTGTACTAGATGATATAGTAGTACCAGGCAATGCATACTCAGAAGATGGTAGAGATAAAGTAGCTAATGCTTATTCACAACTAGCATCTATTGAAAACCCAGGTGCAGAAGAATGGGTAGTAGGTACAAGGTATCATCCTAGAGATATATATGATACTATGATTAATATGAAAGAAGTTCATTATGACGATGATGATGAGATAACACAAGAAGAAGAAGTCTATGAATTATTTCAACGAGTAGTAGAAACAGAAGGTGAGTTCTTATGGGCAAAACGAACACGTAAAGATGGTAAGTCTTTTGGATTTGATAGTAAAGAGTTATCTAGAATTAAAGCAAAATATATAGATAGTACACAGTTCTATGCTCAATACTATAATGATCCTAATACTACAGAGAGTGCTAGGATTAACTCAGAGAACTTTCAGTATTTTGATAAAGCAGCATTAAATGTTAAAGATGGTGATTGGTATATACGAGATAGAAAGTTAAATATTTTTGCAGCAATTGACTTTGCATTTAGTTTACGTAAACAAGCTGACTATACTGCATTAGTAGTTGTTGGTGTAGATCATCAAAACAACTTTTATGTATTAGATATAGATAGATTTAAAACAGAAAAGATTGTAGACTACTATCAACATATATTAAAGTCTTGGGAAAAGTGGGGATTTAGAAAGATAAGAGCAGAGGTTACAGTAGCTCAACAAACAATAGTTAAAGAGCTCAAGGACAGCTATCTTAAACCAAATGGTATCCCACTATCAATTGATGAATTTAGACCTACTAGGAGCTTAGGAGACAAAGCACAGAGGGTAGGTGCAGTACTAGAACCTAAGTATGATAACTTACAAGTTTGGCACTATAAAGGTGGTAACTGTCAAACATTAGAAGAAGAACTAGTAATGGTTCATCCACCTCATGATGATATAAAAGATGCACTATCAAATGCAATGGCAATATCATTAGCTCCTAAACTAAGAGCAACAACAGGTCTAGGATTTAATAAACCTTTACCAACCCACAGTAGGTTTGGTGGGATAACAAATTAAGGAAATAATATGGCAGGTGAAGTAGCTCAAATAGAACAAGCAATTGGTCAAGAGAACCTAGCTCGTGTAATGGCTGGATTATATAACTCCTGGTGGTTGCAAAGAAACAATAAAGAAACTGAGTGGAGAGAGCTTAGAGATTACCTTTTTGCTACAGATACAACGTCTACAACTAATAGTACTCTTCCTTGGAAAAACAAAACAACTTTACCTAAGTTAACTCAAATACGAGATAACCTTCATGCTAATTACATGGATGCTTTATTTCCTAATGATAACTGGATGAAGTGGGAAGGTGCTACACAAGAAGATACAACAATTAAAAAACGTAAAGCTATTGAAGCTTACTTAAATACTAAACTAAAAGAATCTAAATTTAGAGAAGAAGTAAGTTTACTTGTATATGATTATATTGATTATGGTAATGCATTTGGAGAAGTACAATATGTAAATGACTCTCATGAAGATCCTATTACAAAAGAGATGGTTACTACATATAATGGACCTAAACTAAAACGTATATCTCCATTTGATTTAGTATTTAATCCTACAGCAGGATCATTTGCTAAATCACCTAAGTTTACTAGATATGTTAAATCTATTGGTGAACTAAAAGCAGAACTAGATACAAGACCTGATTTACAATATAAAAAATCTGCATTTAATAAAGCACTAGATATTAGAAACTCTATTTCTATGTTTAGAGTAGAAGATATAAATAAAGCAGATGCTTATATAGCAGATGGATTTGGTACATTACAAGAATATTATCAATCTGGTATGGTAGAAGTCTTAGAGTTTGAAGGAGACTACTATGATAAAGATGAAGATAAACTATATAAAAATAGAATTATTACTATTATAGATAGGAACTATGTAATAAGAAATATAGAGAATCCTAGTTATATAGGTAAAGATAGTAAAGCTCATGTAGCTTGGAGAAAGAGACCAGATAACTTATATGGTATGGGTCCTTTAGATAATCTAGTAGGTATGCAATATCGTATTGACCATCTAGAAAATGCTAAAGCAGATGCTATGGATTTAACTATACATCCACCTATGGTAATTAAAGGTGAAGTAGATCCATTTACATGGGGACCAGAAACAACTATTCATTTACAGGAAGATGGAGATATATCAATGTTACCTCCTAATCCTGCAGCATTTCAAGTTAATAATGAATTAGCTGCTTTAATGAATACAATGGAAGAAATGGCAGGAGCTCCTAAAGAAGCTATGGGTATTAGAACACCTGGAGAAAAAACTGCCTTTGAAGTACAATCACTACAAAACGCAGCTGGTAGAATATTCCAAAATAAAGTTAATCAATTTGAAGTAGAGTTCTTAGAACCTATTTTAAATATGATGTTAGAAACAGCAAAACGTAATCTTAACTTACCTGAGTTAGCAAAAGTATATGATGATGACTTTGGTGTACAAGATTTCTTATCTGTAACTAAAGAAGATTTAACAGCAAGAGGTAAGATTAGACCTATAGGTGCTAGACATTATGCAGCTAGAGCTCAACTCTTACAAAATATACTTGGAGTATTTAATAGTCCTATTGGACAGATAATAGCTCCACATATATCACCTAAACTTTTAGCAACTATGGTAGAAGAATATATGGGTTTTGATAAATTTGGATTTATAAAAGATAATGCAGCATTGTTTGAAGCTGCTGAACAAGAAAAACTTAAGATGCAAATTCAACAAGATTTACAATCTCAACAAGCTGCTCCTTCTATGGAAGAGCAGATGGTTGATAGACAACTACAACCAGTAGAACAATCTATTGATCCTGAGATGTAATATACTAGGTCAAGTAGTTACTTGACTTTTAACGTAAAATATGGTATAATGATAGTATGGATTTAAAAAGTGAAAAGGGTAAAGCCTTAACAAAGAAACAAGTATTTGAAGAGTTACGTTTATATCTTAATGAACAAGTAGAAATATCTAATAGAAAGTGTATGGATGAAGATAATTTTAAACTTCCTGCTTTCAATGAGTATCAAGCTTATCAAAGAGGTATACAAAAAGCTTTAACAAAACTATACAATTTATTACCTTGACCAAAGGAGATAGTAAGATGGTAGATGAAGTAAAAACAGAAACAACTGAAACACCTGTAGAGCAACCTACCCAGGAAGCTGTACAACAAGATACTGCACCAAAAGCATTTGAGATTCCGACAGAAGCTCAGGAGTTAGTTGGTGAAGGTAAGAAGTATCAGAGCCCAGAAGATGCTCTTAGATCTGTTCCTCATGCACAGAAGCATATTGAGACTCTTGAGTCTGAACTTGCTGAAGCACGTGAAGAACTAACTAAACGCAGAACTACTCAGGAACTTCTAGATGAAATTAAGTCTGGAGTTCAGCCTGCCGCTACGACACAGCCAACAGGAGAACTTAATCAAGATAACATTATGGACTTGGTAAACCAAACCTTAAGTGTTAGAGAACAACAAGCAATAGCTAAATCTAATGCAGATCAAGTAGCGCAACACTTTACTAATCAGTATGGCGATTCAGCTGAAAAAACTTATAACTCTATAGCTAAAGACCTAGGTTTAACTGTTCCTCAATTAAATGAGCTTGCAGCAAAAAGCCCAAGAGTTGTATTAAAAGCTGCAGGGTTGGAAGCAACTACTGCACCAGTAGCTAAATCTACTGGAGATATTAATACAGAAGCTTTAAATAATCAAGCTAAACCTACTGAATTATCTGCAAGGGTAGAAGGTGGGTCTACTAAAGAATTATTAAAAGCCTGGGGTAATGCTAAAGCTAAAGTAAATCAACAGTCTTAGGAGACTTAAATGGCACAACTGACAAGTAATACAGCTGCTTTTATCGAATCGCAGCAATATTCTCAGTTTATTCTTGATAACTTACATGACTTCCTTCTTCCAGAAGGTATGTATCGTGATGTAACAGACTTCGGTTCAGGTACAACACTAAACATTAAAACAGTTGGTACTGTAACACTTCAAGATGCAGCAGAGGATGTGCCTCTGAACTTTACTAACATTGACACAGGTACTATTACTTTAGGTATTACTGATTACATCGGTGATGCTTATAAAGTATCTGATGATCTTCGTGAAGATGGTTCACAGGTAGATACACTCATGGCTATGAGAGCTATGGAATCAACACGTGCTCTTGGTGAAAACCATGAGACAAAATTCTTATCAACAGCAAACGCAGGTCAAACTGCAGCTAACCTAAACTTAGTTAATGGTAGACCACACCGTTTTGTAGGTTCAGAAGCTGGTAACACACGTCACATAACATTAGCTGACTTTGTTGCAATGAAACTTTCGTTTGATAAAGCTAATTCGCCTGCTTCAGGTCGTATTGCTATTGTTGATCCAATCGTTGAAGCAACATTAAACAACCTTATTACTCAAACAAATGTAATTAATAATACTCCGCAATTCCAAGGTATTGTTAATGAAGGTTTTGCAAAAGACCATCGTTTTGTTAGAAATATTATGGGCTTTGATGTGTACACTTCTAACTTCTTACCTTCACTTACTGCAACTGAAGCAATTAACGCTTCCTCTGTAGGTCTTACAAGTGAAACAGCACAAATTGGCGATAAAGCTAATATCTTTATGTGTGTAGCAGATGATTCATGTAAGCCTGTTATGCATGCATGGAGACGTGCACCACAAGTAGAAGGATGGAGATCTGAAGAAGAAAGAGCTGATAAATATCAAGTTACTTCTCGCTTCGGTTTTGGTGTACAACGCTTAGACACACTCGGTGTTATCTTAACAGATGACCTTACTTACTAGGAGATTATAATGGGATTTGAAATTGGACCTAAAAGAGGTGTAGCCAACCATTATGGACCTCGTGAGACTGACAGCCAGTATGGTGGTCAGGATAACTCTGTTGGCAAAATTAAGGAAGCAAGTTGGACATTTGACTTCGATAAGTTACCTGCATATTCTGCAAGTAATTTAGAAATGCAAATTCCTGCTAACGCTACAATTTTACATGCACATATTAGAATTTTAGAAGCATGGACAATTGCATCATCAGGACAGTTAGAAGTAGGTACTACTGCTACTGACGGAACTGGTGCTGATCCTAATTCCTTACTTACTACTTCAAATGCATCTAATGCTGTAATCACTGTAAAAGGTGATCGTGCAGCAGGTACTGGTGCTTTAATAGGTAAAACAGTAGGAACTAAAGCAGTTGAACTAACTGTTACTGCATCACATGCTGTAACTGCTGGTAAAGCTGAAGTAATTTTACAATATCAGTACAATTAAGTAATATCTTGGTAAGCCCTTCGGGGCTTGCCCCTAATTTAACACAGGAAATAATATGACAATACAACATAATCTTATTACAGGCTCTGATTTACATGAACCTAAAGGGGTAGCAGCAGCTGGTGCAAATCAAGTTTATGTTGCAAATGGTTCAGGTTCTGGTGCTTGGTCTACAGTAGCAAGTGGAAGCCTGAATACACCAAGAGGTAAATTTTATTTTTATAATCTTGGATCACCCTATACACTAAGTTATGGTGGAGCTACACAAAAAGTAGCACCTACTACTGTAGCTAGTGGTTTAAACAATTTAGTTACTGAAGCTACAAGTGCAAGATTAACTTATACAGGTACACCTACAGTAGTTCTTAAAGTAGATTTTGATGTAGCAGTATCACAAGCATCTGGTTCTGATAAAAAATTAACAATAGCTGTACATAAAAATGGATCTGTTTTATCTGGTTCAGAAATATATTTAACTTCTGTAACATCAGATATACATACTGGTTCTGGAAGTTGTTTAGTATCTGCAGCTACAAATGATTACTTTGAAGTATTTGCATTTAATACAGATGGTTCTGGTGATATGGTATTTAATAAAGTAGGACTAACACTTACACAAGCATAGGATAGATTATGGCTAAAATGAACTTACTAGCAATGACTCAAGACATCTTATCTGATATGGATTCAGATGAAGTCAATAGTATAACAGAAAGTGTAGAAGCTTTACAAGTAGCACAAATAATTAAAACAACATACTACAATATTATTGATGGTAAAGACTATGCTTTTTTATACGAACTCTTTCAAATGGATGCTAGTGCTACATCTGCTAGACCTACACATATGAAACTACCTGATGATGTAATTGATTTATCTTGGGTTAAGTATGATTCTAAAAAAGCAGTTACAGATAAATCTTTATATCAAACAGTTAATTATAAAACTCCAGAAGAGTTTATGTTATTAGTAGATCAAAGAGATAGTAAGCTTAGTAAAGTAGATGTAATAGTAGATTCTACAGGTATTAATTTAAATATTTTAAATGATACTGCTCCTACTTGTTTTACATCATTTGATGATGTAACTATGGTGTTTGATGCTTATAATAAAGCTTTAGATACTGTATTACAAAAAGCTAAAACACAATGTTGGGGTAAACGTTCAATAGCTTTTACATTAGAAGATACATTTATACCTGACTTACCTGTACAAATGTTTACATATCTTCTTAATGAAGCTAAATCTACAGCATTCTTAACACTTAAACAAATGGCTAATCAGAAAGCAGAACAAATTTCTACAAAACAAAGACGTAGAATGAGTCAAGATGCTTGGAAATTACAAGATGAAAAGGGTATTATGTATCCTAACTATGGTCGAAATAGATCAACTAAAAGGACACCTAACTATTGAGTTTCCTAACTAGTAATACACAATCTTTTATTCATAAGGAAGTTTATGCAAACAATAAAAAGAAAGCTAAAAAGAAACTTAAAAAATTGGTTAAAAAAACTAAACAAATTAAGTTTAAAAAAATTAAACCCATTAAATTGGTTCAAACTAAAATAAAAAAACGGAGAACATAATGGAAGAAAGATATAATAAAATTTTAGAGTTAGAAAAGAAAAAGCTCCAAGTACTAAAGAGAACTGGAGTAAAATTAAAAAATTTAAGAAAGAAAATTATGCAAAAGGGAGAACCTTATGTTATATCTCCAGCTAATCAACCAAGTCTTAAACAAGGTAAAAAAATGAAAACAGCTATGAGACAAGATGCTAAAAATAAAAAATTAGGTCCTGATATGAGTAGAGGTACTGTTAAAAGAAAAACAAATAAAAAACTAAGGAAATAAACATGACCAATGTTGTAAAAGAATATAAAACAAATAGTAAAATGAATTTACAAGCAATAATTAAACCTAACTCATCACACTATGTATTACAATGGAGTGATGGTGGACAAATACCTGATTCGTTATCTGGTGTATTTACATCATTAGTATTTTTAGACAAAGCTGTAGAAACTTATGTACGAACTACAATTCCTAAACCTAAACTAGATGAAGCTGAAAAAGCAAAAGCAAAGTACGAAAGAAAACAAGCTAAAAAATTAGAGGAGTAATATGGCTCAGAAGGGTGAAAAGGCATTTAGATCCTTTGTTAAAGGTCTAATTACTGAAGCTAATCAATTAACATTTCCAGAGAATGCTTCTATAGATGAAGCTAACTTTGTACTTAATCGTGATGGTTCACGATTTCGACGTTTAGGATTAGACTATGAAACTGCCTATGCTTTAACATCTAGTGGTTATACTGCAGATGATATTAAAGAAGGTAAACAATCTTTTCATCATTGGGAATCTCCAGCAGGAGATACTACAGTAGCTTTAGGTATTGTTCGTATAAAAGAAAAGCTTTGGTTTATGGATTTACTAACAGCTTCTCCTTCTGCTAATCTTAAAAATGGTGGTTCTCCAATTACGTTATCAGGTTTAGGTAATAGTAATATTGAAACATCTGTTGTTAATAATAAATGTATTGTTGTTTCTAAAGATTTAGATAAACCTATACTTTTAACATATGAACCTAGTTCTGGAGCAGTTACACAATCAGAAATTACTTTAAACATTAGAGATATTTATGGTGTAGATGACAGTTTATTTATTGATACTCGACCAGTTACATTAAGTAATGAACATAAATATAATTTACGTAATCAAGGTTGGAATAAAAATGTTGTAACAGCTACTGGTGCTGATGCTTTAGATTATCACTATACAAAAACAGGACAATATCCAAGTAATGCAGATACGTGGACTTTAGGTAAAATAGCAAATACAACTAGTGCTGATTTTGAAAAATATGATCCAGATACATTAGTTAAAAATTCTCAATCTAATTTTCAAATAGCTAAAGGTAGTTTTATTATAGATGCTTTTGATAGAGGCACTAGTAGAATGACTGAATCTGATGTTACATCTGGATTACCTACAGATAGAGAAGAAGGTAATATTAGTACTATTACTACTTATGCACAACGAGTATTTTATTCTGGTGTTGAGTCTTCTGTATCTAATGGAGATTCAAGAAGTCCTAATTATTCTGGTTATATTTTCTTTAGTAAAGTTATACGAAATGATGATGATTTAGGAGAATGTCATCAAGAAGCAGATCCTACAGATCCAGGTATTAATGATTTAATAGCATCAGATGGTGGTTCAATACAAATACCAGATATAACTCGTATAGTAAAAATTGTAGCTTCTCAAGCTTCAGTATTAGTTTTTGCAGAAAATGGCGTGTGGGAGGTTTATGGAGATACTGGAGGGTTTATTGCTACTTCTTTTCAAGCAAGTAAAGTATCTACTAATGGAGTATTAAATGGTAATTCTATAATTAATGTAAATGGTAGTTTTATTTATTGGTCTAAAGCTGGTATTTATTTACTTAGTCCAGATACAGCTAGTGGTAGATTTGCAGCACAATCTATATCTTTAACATCTATACAAAAACTTTTTCTTGAAATTCCTGAAGTAGGTAAAAATAATTGTAAAGGGTTTTATGATGAAAAAGAAAATAGAGTAAGATGGTTATACAATGATTCTACTACTTATACAACATCTAACTATGTTAATAAATATAATAAAGAGTTAGTTTATGATTTAACATTACAAGCTTGGTATAAAAATCATATATCAGATATAGCAGGAACATCTCCATATATAGCAGATTATATTAATGTACCAGGATATTCAGTAGGCACTAGAGAAGAGTCTGTATTAAAAGGTACAGATACTGTGTTAGTTACTAGTGGAGATAGTGTAGTAGTTACAGATGATATACCAGTCAGTAGAACTACTCAATTTAGTTTATTAACAATTAAAGGTACACAATTTACTGTATCTAAATATTCTGATGATTCATTCTTAGATTGGAAAACTGCTGATGGTGTAGGAGCAAACTATACTAGTTATATTTATACTGGATATGAATTATTTGGTGATGTAATGAGACAGAAACAAGTACCTTATTTATTTTTATATTTACAAAAAACAGAAGATGGCTATGAAGCATCTGGATCAGATTTAATACTTAAAAAACAATCATCATGTAATGTACAAGCACAATGGGGTTGGTCTAATTCTACAGCAAATGGTAAATGGGGTAGACCTTTTGAAGCATATAGATTATTAAGAAACTATACACCATCAGGAGCATCAGATCCTTTTGACTCTGGTGAAAGTATGGTAGTAACTAAAAATAAATTACGAGGATCAGGTAAATCTATAAGTTTATATATTTATTCTTCTCAAGGTAAAGACATGAGATTATTAGGCTGGGGATACCCAGTTACAATGCAATCAGTACAATAGTATGGAATTACTTTGGAAAGATGATAACTTAAGTTATTCATTATCTTTTAGTTCTGAATTAAATGAATGGATAACTCATGTAGAAGCAAAAACTATAACACCTAGTCTTTTAAAAAAATATAGAAAGTATATAAAAATAGAACATGCTAAATTAAAAGCTAGAGGTATACATAGAGTATTTGGTATTTGTGAATCTAAAAAAGAAAGAAAGTTTAACATAATATTTGGATATAAAGCAGTTCCAGGTGGCATAGTATTAACAAATGATGGTTTATTAAATTATTTAACAGTAATGGAGACATAAAATGAGTATAGCAAATTTAACTATAAATGAAAAAATTTCTTTATTAAAAGAACTTTATCATGATATTGCTAATAAAGGGCAAGATGGAGATACTATGCTTGCTCATATTAATCCTGAAGAAGCAGCTTTGTTAAAAGCACATGGAGGTTCAGGCACTATTAATCCTAATACAGGATTACCTGAGTATAAAAAAACAATTAAAAAAGTAGCTAAAATAGCAATACCTTTAGCAATAGGTTATGCTACTGGTGGTGGATTTAGTCCTGGTGGTTTTTCTTTTGGTAGTTTATTTTCATCAGCAAATGTTTCAAGAATTGGATTAGGTTTGCAAGGATATAGTAAATTGCAAGAAAGAAAATATCAAAAAAAACAAGATACAGCTTTAAGAAATAAAACAGAAGCTGAGAATAGATCTATGCAAGCAAGACAAAGATACAATTTGTTACTTTCAAAAAGACAAAGAGTTCAAGCTATTAACTTAGCACGTAGATCTCAAGGACAAATAGTAGCTGATGCTGCAGGAGGAGGAGTAGGTACTGTAGGAACATCTTCATTTACAGGAGCTACTGGTGCAGTTGCTACTCAAACAGCAGCTAATTTAGGTAATTTTAATGTAGCTGATTCTACAAGTCAACAAATAACAGGACTTAATCAAATGGCTGCTAACTATGGTAGTGATGCAAATAGATATGGATCTAGAATGGCTGGTATGCAAAGTATGGATTCTTTAGGTGGATCTTTATTTACAAATTCTGATAAAATTGAAAGCCTTTTTACTTAAATATAAAGGATATTAATGGATCAAAATTATATAAATATACCACCACCTCCTCTTGAAGAACCTAATACTGGTTATAAAAAAGATGAGTCTGCTTATGCAGGATTAATTCATAGTGAGGATGATCAAGAGGCTGTTAATCTTTATAATCAATCAGAACAAGATATTAAAGAAACTAACTACTCAAGTTTAATAAATAAAGCAAGAGAAACTTGGATTGAAGAGCAGGATTTAAAAGTTCAAAGAGATATAACAAATCTTATTGAAGATCCTCTTATTGATATCAATATTAAAAAACAACAATTACAAAAATATATTGATAGTCCACAAACTTATTCTTTAGATATTAAAGATCAATGGGTAGAAGAACTAAATGATTCTTACATTATTGAAAATAAATTAGAAGAGTCTGATGAATATCAAGTAGCTGATGAGCAAGTATTAGATTTAAGAGTAGACCAAACTTTAGAATCTATGAAAGAATCTACAGAAAAAGTAACTATAGTTCCTCCTAGTCAAGACGAATTTAATACTAGATTTAATAGATTACTAGATACTTGGTCTGATGTAAAAAGATTTTCATTACAAAAAAGTTATGATACTCTACCAGAAAATAGATTAGAAGGAGAGATTACTAAACCAAGAAGATTAACTCCTGAGTTTAAAACTTTTATTGAAGAAGGACAATTTGATCCTAGTTATTTACCTGTTTTAGATGATGTAGCTTTTCTTTTTAGTATGTTCTATCATCTACCTGACTATGGATTAGAATTATTACAAACTTGGCAAGGTCTATCTGGTCCTACAGGTATTGATATGACAAATCCTTTAACTAGGGATGCTTCTATGTCTAGACAAATAGATAGAACAAAAGTTTGGACAGATGTTAGAAAAGAAATACAAGAACTAAGAAAGACTGCAATGACTAAAAAACTTGCAGAAGGAATGGATTTTGTAATGAAAAGTATAGGTTATGATACTACTAAATTTTCTGTAGCTAAAATGCCTTTTGATGTACTAGGAGAAGGTATAGATTATATAGCACAAAAAGATAAAGATCCAGGTAGAACATCTTTAGCTTTAGAAACAGCATTACTATTTTTATTGCCTTATGGTGTAAAAAAAGGAAAACAATTTTTAGATAGACCTAAAAAAATAAAACGTGATCCTTTATTAGATGCAAAGGAAGTATTTAGTGTTAAAGACCCTGAACTTCAAGTAGTTATAGATAAATTACCTAAAACAACAATAACTCCAGATGGTGTTGTAGTTCCTATTGAATATAAACCTACAAAAAGAATTACAGAAGGATCTGTTAATAAACGTAATAAAGCATACTATAATAAAAAAACTAATAATATAGTAGTAGATGCTGAGTATATTATAAAAAGTTTTCCTAAAACACCAGGACGTTTCTTTGTTAAAGATGGTGTTGTTGTAGGACGTTCTACTCAAAATATAGATCAATCAAAAGACATAGATACTTTACTTAGAGAAGATGTTCTTGAAATAGATATTAATACAGGTGAAGAAATGGTTATTTTTGTTATAGAACATGAAAAAGCTCATGTAACAAATCCTCAATTACCTAAAGAATCTAAAGCTGACTATGAAACTAGAATAAATAAAATTGCAAATGATAGTTATAATGATATAAGATATAAAATGATTCAACCAGATATGCCAGCTAGTGGTAATCCAAAAATAGATACTCCATTAGCTACTACTAATGTTTCTAATCCTAAAGCTGGTACAGAAATGTTTGCAGATATACTAGAAAATCCTAAGAATGATAATATTGTAGGACTAACTAGAGAACAAAAATTACTTAAAATGTTTGATCCTGTAGATAATGTTTATAAATCTAATAACATTGGTCCTATACCAGATGCAAGTTCAATTGCTGGAATAATTAGAGCTAGAGATGCAGAAAATAGAATGTCATTAATTGATCCATCAGATCCTCATTATACTTTAAAAGAACAATATATATTTGATACTCTAGAACTTAATGATGCTATTTTAAAAAATACACAAGTCGTTCAAGCTCCTTCTTTAGATTTAGTTAATGGTACTGGTACTGGTTTTGTATTTGGTGTAGCATATAGAAAATCTTTTACTGAAAATTTTAAAGATCCAGTAGAAGTTATGACTGTATATAAACAAATACGAGATAGAATTTTAGAAACAAGAAAAGCTAAAGAACTACCAGTTAATCAAACTTTAAGTATACATGAAGTTTTTGATAGAGATGGTGCATTTCAACCTTTAGAAATATATGAAAATGGTATTATTCCTCCAGAACGTATTAATCAAAATAAACCTACATCGTTTATTATTAGGTGGAATGAAGAAACATCTTTTACAGAATTTTATAAACAGGAACTAACTAGAACACCTGAAGAAACATACCCTAATAAAAGTCCTGTAAGTGGATTGTTTCCTTGGTTAACTACAAAAGTTTTATCAGGAAGTAACTCTCTTGGTCCTACTGCTTATTGGAATATGAGTATAGGTAGATTTCCAAAAGCAATAACTAAAGAATATAGACAGTCTATGTTACGTGTAGAACAGTTTACTAATCCACAAAGACAAGAAATGTTAGAAAATGTTGTAGTTAAACTTGGTTCAACAGAACAAATAATGTTAGATAAAGTACTTAGAGCTGCACAAACTTTAAAAATAGATTATCCTCAATTAAATTTAATAAAAGATGTATTACCTCCTAAAACATCTTTAAATACTCTTTTACGTATTCAAAATGCAGCATCTCATATAAGAGTATTTTTAAATAGTATACATCGTTATAAAAATAGTGAAGCTTATAGTTTATTATATAGAGCTGGTTATAAAGATCAGTTAATTATAACAGATCCTGTATCTGGTAATCCTCAAGTATTTCCTGCTCAAAAGAATTTTTATTTGCAAGAATCTGATAGAGCTATAGTACCTCAAGAAGAAGGAGGATTTTTTTATTCAGAAGCCTATCATACAGACTATCAAAGAATGGTTTTAATAACAGTTAGTCCAGAGCATATGAAAAAAACAGGAGAAGTTTATAATTTTGTTGATGGAGTACCAAGAGAACAAGTATACAGATCAGCACATATATTTGAAGATCCTAGTAACCCATTAGGAATAAAAACTGATTATATAATATCACCTACTACTAAATTAATGCCATTACAAAGTAATTTAATACGTTATATTGATGGACATATACCAAGAATAAATACAGATTCTGTAATAATTGAAGCAATACCTAAAGATGTAGTACGTAATGGTCAACGAAATGTATTTAAAGAAGACTTTGGAACAAATAAACAAGATGGTTTATATGACTTTACAACACTTCCTGTACAACAAAAACAAAGAGATAATGTACAAGAATTTTTACAAGCTCATGAACAATATGCTAGAGTTGTTGCTACATTTGAAACTAAACAACAAGCAAGAGAATGGGCAAAAACAAATTTAATTACAAAAGCTATGCCTATGTATCCTAATCATGTATTTTCTACTAGATTAGGTAAAGATTTACAAGAAGAAACATTACGAATGCACTATGAAGCAGAAGCTAATCAAGCAATGTCTAAAAATTTAAGAGGTAATTTATTACATTGGGAAACTGCTGATGGACCATTAAAAGCATCTCTTGTTAATAGCCATACAACTGGTAAAAAATATTTAAATAATTTAGCAGTTTCTAGAATGGAAGACATGTTTATAGAATTATATGTAAATCCTGGAACTAAATCTGTAGTAGGAATTAAACCAAATCCAAAAGATAGTATTAGTAAATTTCCTGTAAGTGTAGATTACATTTATGAAAAACCAGGAGGAAGTAAAGCAGCTTTAGATCAAGCTCAAGCTTTATTTAATCAAATACAAAGATTAAGAGTAGGAACACCTAATAGAGATCTTGCAACTTTTACTTTTAATACTGCTAAAACTATAGCTGATAAAATGGAAAATGATTCTAAGTTTTTAAAAATATTTAATAGTCAACCAGTTGTTAAAACATTAAGAAAAACACAACGTGGTTCTAAAGAAATTGAAGGATTTTTTCAACGTGCTTTAACATTTTGGAATATTAGATTAAATCCATTAAATATGTTATTAGTTCAATCACCAGCAGCATTAATGAATTTAATAGTTTATGGTCAAGATGGACCATTATATAATCCTATTAAAATGATGGAAAATTTTAGAGATACTACTCGTTTGTTTAGTGCAATGATGCATTATAATTTTAAAAGTTCTAAATTAGATCAAGCTTTTTATGAATCTTTTGATAAATATTTTGCAGAAAATGCAAAAATTGATTTACTACCTAAAGAAAAAGGAAGACTAGGTTATCAAGATAAATTTACTACAGAAGATTTTATTATGATTATTAAAGAAGCTAAAGAAACAGGTTTTTATGATGTAATTAATCATGAATTTATGACTAGTTTATTTTCTAATCAAATGATTGAATTAGGAGCACAACATACTTCATTTAATAAAACTCCTGATGGAATTAAAGATTTAACTCTACGTATGTTTAATCCTTTTAAACCTATTCAAAGTATTAAAAATCTTACACAAAGATTTACTGATGCTTCTGGACGAGTATTTATTGTATCAGAAGTTATGTCTAGACCTGGACAAACTATAGCTGCCATAAGGAATTGGCAAACAAAAAATCCAGGAAAAAATTGGAGAAATAAAAAAGCAATGACAGAAATTATGTTTGGTGCTGATTTATTAGCAGGGTCTATGCATCAATATGCTAGATATAAATCTCAAGAATTTACTAGTTCTGGGTTATTTGCTAAATTTACTCAATACGTTGATAAACAAAGAGAAATGTTAACTAATCAAGAAGCTAGAATAGGTACAGCTAAAGAAGCTTGGGCTGTTATGGCTGGTTGGGGACCTTTATCTGGTGTAAGTTTATTAGGTCTTTACGGTGGGTTGTTATGGGGTCTTGAATCTATTTATGATTCTTTTTTAGAAGATGATGATCCAAATAAAGCTATGAAAGATTGGGATAGATTTTCTATAATAGACTATGCTGTTGAGTATATGATGACAGGAGAAATGAATGAAGGAGATAGATTATTAATTGGTGAAAAAATAACACCTTATCCTGAAGGTACTTTTGGTATGGGTTTTAAAGGACAATTATATAACTTAGCTGTTTTCTTAGCATTTAGAGATACAACTACAGATAAAAATATTTTCTTTGCTTTACTTGAAAAAACATTTGGATCTAGAGGTACTATGCCTATGATTCTAGGATTGTATGATAATCCTATGTTACAAGCAGAAGAAAAAGCAGAGGTAGCTGCAAAATTACTTGCTAGTTATATTCCTTTCTTTAGAAATATGACTAAATTAGACCAACAATTATTATCAGAAGATTTAACTACACGTTCAGGACATCCTATGGGTGTAGGTGGTAGTAAAGCAGATATAATAATTAGATCTTTATTTGGTATACAAACTAGAGATGAAAAAGATTTATGGAAAATAATGACAGAAGATACTAAACGTAGAAAACTCTACCAAGATTTAGCAAGAAAATCTGTAGATCAATTTTTCTTAGCTAAAGGTTCTAGTCCTACACTAAAAGATATAAAAGACCATACTTCATTATGGGTACATGTATTACAAGAAAATGGTTATGTAAATGATACATCAGAAGCTTTTGAATTTATAGCTGAATTTGAATCCCTTGTAAGAAGACAAGATGAAAGTTTAGTTAATATCTTAGCTAACCAAGAAATTGCTGATATAGTTATGCAAGAAATGTATAGTGAAGAAACTGTAGATAAATTATTAAAATTAGCAAGAATTAGTAGAAATACAGGTGATTATATACAAGCTGAAAAAGCACAAAATAGAGCTGAGTTTATGATAAAAATTAATAAAGAATATAAAGAACAAAAATCAAGGAGAGAGAAATAATGGCTGATTTTACTACAACTAAAATTAGAGAAAATGCACCTAGCTTAAATTATATAACACCTAAATCAATGCCTGCTAAATCTAGTAGTCTTAAATTTGCAGCAGATAGTTTAAAAACAGGTATAGAAACTGCTATTGAAATAGATAAAATGGACGTAGTAAAAACAGCAGAAGAAAGAGCAGAAGCTCAAGTAGAAGGATATGAACAAACAAGCCCTTCTCAAATAAATTTTTATAAAGAACAAAAACAAACTGCTATAGAAAATCTAGTAAAAGATCCAGATAATCCTATGTTTTTAGATATGTTAGAAAAGTCTAATTCTAGCTTAGCTTTAGCTAGAGAACAAAATAGAATTTCTGCTTATGAATTTAAACAAAGAAGTAGGGCTATTGCTGATGAATTATTAGCTGATAATCCTGCATATTCTGATGAAATTTTAGCATCTATGGAAAGAGTATATAAAAGAACTGGAGTAAAAGATACTATTGCTCTTGATACAGAAATGATGGAAAGTCGTCAAGAAGCTTATCAAGAAGAAACACAAAGGATGGTAGATTTTTTAGAAATACAAAAAATTCCTATGGAAGGTATGGATTCTGATGCTATTAGAACAGCATATAGAGTAGAAAGTGAACGATTAGAAAAAATACAAGCAATAAAAAATAATACAGATATTATTAATGCAGCAAATGATGAAGATAAAGCAAAGATGAGAGCAGAGGTTTATAGAGAAGGAGGTCCTTATGTAGAAGTTAATAGTTCATTAGTAGATTATCAAAATAATATAAATGAAATACTAGATGGTCCAAAGAGTAATGATGAAAAAAGAAAACTATTAGAAGCTTTAGTAATTAAAGAAAGAAATGCTTTAGGTGCTTTTGTAGATTTAATGGGTTCAGAAAAATATAATTATTTATATACCGATAATATTAAAGCTATTAATGATATGCATACAGATGCAGAAGAAAGAATATCTGGTAAAAAAACTAAAGACGATATGGAAATACAATTAAACACAGATAAATTTAGAAATCAATTAAACATTAGATTAACTCAAAATCCAGAATTGCAAAAATATCAATTAGATCAAATAAGAATTTTTGAAATAATTAAAAATATAGCACCTGGTTTTAACTTTGATAGAACTGAATTAATTGAAATGTTAAGTGCTTTTTCTAATGATATGGTTAAAACAGATGCTAATGGAGAAACTGGAGTAAGAGTAGATGCTAATGATTTATCTTTTAAAGGCTTATTTAATCAAACATTTTTAGAGCAAGTTCCTGCTGCTGCTAGAACTGCACTTCAATCTATTGAAGAACAAGGAGCTGTTACTTCATTAACTAAAGGACATTTAAATAATCTATGGAATGTTACATCTTCTTTAGGAGAAGATAGAAAACGAATACCTATGACTGATAAATTAGTTCAACATGTAAATGCTATGCCTCAAAAGGTTAATATTTTTATGATGAAAAATTCACAAGATTATAGTAGTGCTTATATGGAAGAACAGAATCGTTATAAAGATATTATTACTCGTGATCTTAAAGGAGCATTTGATAAAACTGATGGTAAACTACCTAATATAAGTAGAAATGAAAGTTTAGGTATACTTACTACTACTGATCCTGCATATAGATCTGCTGTAGGTCGTTTTAATAGATATATAGAATATAAAGCTAGAGGTATGGATAAAAAACCTTCAGAAATTTTTGAAGAAACAATGAATGAATTTCCAAGACTAAGTCGTAAAGAACCTAAAGAGTTTACATATGAAGAAGCAGAATCTAATCCTGGTAATGTTGGTCCTTTTGATATTGTTGTTATGCCTAGTGGACAAAAAATATATGGACCAGAATATGTCAGATAATTGGTGGAACAAAGCTGAAGAAATAGTAGATACTGCTACAGAAGGAGTTCAGAATTGGTGGAGTGTAGAAACACCATTTAAAAAACAAGAAGAAGCTGAAAGTATTGCTAAAGAAATGGATTCTCGTATAAAAGCTAGTGGTAATACTATTATAGAAAAACCTGTTGTAGAAAACACAAGTATATTTGATTTAGATAAAATTAAACTTATTGAATCTGGAGGTAATGGATATAATAAAGATGGATCTTTTATTGTTAATAAAGCAGGAGCTGTAGGTCCTTATCAAATTATTCCTAGTATGGCAAAAAATCCAGGTTATGGTATTAAAGGTATAGATGTAATGAACACTACAGAAGCAGAACATAGAGCATATGCTAATGATTTTTTAACTAAGTCTTTAGAATATTTTAAAAAAACTTATCCTAAAAAAACTAACCATGAAGAAATGGCTATTGCATCATATAATTATGGTATAGCTGCAACAGAAAAAGTTTTAAAAAAACATGGTAATTTACATTGGAAAGGACATTTACCTGAAGAAACAAGAAATTATTTAAAAAAATATTCTAATTAGTTTAATAAAATACAACCTTCTGCTTCCATACAAGGATAATCTGAATACATCTTACCACTACATGCAAACCCTGTAACTCTTTTTGGTTTAGGTTTTAATGTATCTAGAATTATTTCAGTACTAGATCTTCTGTCAGTAACAAATGCTCCTGCATCATAAATAGTTTTACTTCTATCTATAAATTGATAATACTCATTTTGTATTAGGAGAGTACACCCTTGGAGCATTGTACAAGTTAATAGGAGGGAAAGTAATTTCATGCCACATACTTATTAACTGTAACATCTACACCTATCTTTTGAGCATACCTAATGGCATACTGCGTACCATGACTCTTAGTATCCCACAAAGCTAACAAATGATCTGCATTGTTCACAATTTGTTTAGTACGTATAAAGAAATATTTACTATTAAAATTAGCTGTTGGATCTACTAAATGGTATGGCAGGAATCTTACTATGTCTATATCATGAGATTGTGCATAGTGACTGATTACAGGGTCAGGACCTTTAGCTGATCCCATTAAGATACATGTAGGAGACAACTCAGTAACAATCTTATCCACGGCTTTAAGACTCCAGGCATCATCTACTATACTTCTACTTCCTAATATGGCTAGCTTCATTCTGGATACCACGCAAATTGTAATCTAACTATAAACAAATCTATTAGTAAATAACTAATAGGATTGCCTTCAACAACCCCATCAGTAAATTCAAATCCTAGATGTACTCCTAGTATAGGATAGTAATTAAATTTCACAAGAACCTCCAGTACATGCTAATGTCTGAGATCCTTCCGTATTATCATCTTCTTCTATAAAAGAAGTCCAGTCTATTTGTTTAGGTGTAATCTTACGTAATGCTTCATACTGTTCTTTAGTAGCATCTTGGTATGGTGCTTGTACGTATGTATGATCACTGTGTGGTAGGAATGATATACCTGATATTTCATCAAAGTATTTCCATACCCAAGCACCTACGTCCATCCATTCATGATCTTTAACTGAGATAGTAACAGATGGTTTATGTTCACACCAATGTCTTTGGTATACTAACCAGTTCTCCATCTGTTCAATAGCTGTCATATCATCTCTAGTAACAGCTCCTTTGGGTGCTTTCATAGGAAAGCTAAACACTGCAGTTGAGTCAGGTCTATACTGTTCATCTTCTACTTGCACCCCTCTATCTTTTAAGAATTCATATATAGGGTCTTTCTTATCCATACGGATAGTTCTTATGTAATAGTCAGCGTGCCTAGCATGTATGCCGCTAGCACTATTAACAAGCTGAGAGACAGTCCCAGAAGGTTTAACACACGTAATACTTTTACTTCTTGGTATGTCAAGTTTGTCTGCGTATTTATGATTGATGGTTCTAGCATGTTCTCGCATCTCCTCTAAAAGTTTAGGATCAGGATTAGATGTTATCTTAGCATCCATAATACCTGTTAGTGATACACCTAGCAATCTTTCTTCTACTGTATTATCTTTCCATTCATGAGATAAAAACTTAAAGTTAGTTAGATTAGACTGCAGTGTACCTAGTATTGTAGCTAGTCGCACTTTGTTAAGTAGACTATCTTTAGTATCACCATTTCTTACAACTACTTCTGTTAAGTTACAGAACTGTTTATCACGTAATATGATTTCACTACATGGATTTGTACCATAGTTTAAATCTTTAACTCTACCTTGTTTAGCTGCTTGTTTTTGTGCAGCAACTCTGTTAAATATACCACGTTCTCCTGACTTAGACTTAACTAAGGATACCCATTCATCCATGAATGTTTCCATATCAGGTTTTTCTGTATAAGCAACTGAGTTATTAGCTAGTCCACGGTATGCAAAATCATTGTACCAGGCACCCATTTTAGCCTCTCTCATGCGTTTATCTGTAAGATTTGATAGTGAGATAAGGGCTGACCTTCTAACGCCTCCTACGACCACTATTTCGCCTACCATACATATAATATCATGTACTTCTAATGAGGTTAGCTTGCGCCCTTTAGCGTGAATAAAGGATTCAATAACAAAATCAAACAACCGTTTAAGAGGTTCCGGTCCACTGGCTCTACCACCAAAGGTCTTGAGTCTAGCACCAGCTGGTCTGACCTGGGAGTAGTCAACAGTAGGTATATCACCTTCCCATAAGGATGATAAGAGTTTCTTAAATGCTTTCGCCCAGCCGAGCTTGCTGTCACCAACAACGATAGTATCGTCAGACTTATCAATATCTTCTGGTATAACTGGTAGCTTACTAATCTCTTGTCTTTCACAACTAAATCCTACTCCTGTTCCGTTCATTAATATATATAAAGCCTCTGAAAAAGCTCGTTTATTATTAATAGCGAGGTAAGAACAATTGTAAGCCGCAATATTATCTCGTTCACAAGCCTCTCCTGCTGACATCATAAGCCTCATACTAGGCATGATCTCTAAGTTAAGAACTGCTTCTCGTATCTCTTTAAACTCTTTATCAAGTCCTTTGTTCTTAGACTTGAGGTATTTAACCATTCTGTCTACTGTTTCTTCCCATGTCTCACGTCGTTTAAGTTCTGGTAAAAAACGTGCGTATCTACTTGATGCTATTACCGATTGGTAAATATCCAATTGCTATCTCCTATTCGTTATCTTGGTTAAATATATTTTCTGGTTCTAAATCTTCTGCGAGTAACTCTAACTTATCTTCTATCTTATCTTGGAACTTGTTAACTATATCTTCTGATGTAAGGTCAAGTACTTCTAATAATGTAGTCTCATCTAGTTGAATTAACTGGTCGCATACCTCTTGAAACGTAAGCATAGTGTTATGACCGACCCTTCTTCTTTTTATCGAACTGTTTATCATTAGGCTTAGAATTAAAAATCCTGTCCCAGTTATCTCTGTACTTATCATTGGGCACACTAGTCTTTAATTTTGCCCCAGTGATTTCGTAATCATTTGTATTGTTTGGTCCTGGCATTGTTTGTCCTTTCTTAAGTGTGATACTTATGTTCTATTTCATCAGGAAGATGAATGTATTCTTCTAGTAAGCATCGTGTTGATGTTGCTTCAGGGTGATGTAATTTCACATGTTGATGAGCTTGAGTACAATTAACAAAGTGTCCTATATATTTCCAATCACTTGGACCTACAGGGGTAAGCATGATACTAATTACCATAACATAGTGAATCATTTTGTCTTCTCCTTTTTACAAAAACCACGCATATTGTAGCTACCCATACTGGTATCAATACCACACCACCAGGCATTCTTATCCCAGATTTTAGCAGGGTCTCCACACTTATTACAAACTCGTTTAGCTTTTGGTTGCATTATGTAACTCTTTTAATAATTCAATATAATGGATACACTTATCTAAATCTTGTGTACCATTCTTATCTTTCCAACGAAGAAGATATTTAATAACATTACCTTCAATAAAAGGAATATTATTTTGTGTAATAAATTCAATAGGTTGTATTTTATACTTCATGTAGTGATCACCACCTACTTGTTTCTTATTTGCTTTCATAATAGTATACCATACTTTGCATAAAAAGTCAAGTTATTTTCTATACTTTCTTTTTAAGTAATGTAATGGTATAGCACACTCATCAAATGAACCATCAACTACATTATGCAACATGTATAATCCTCTCCAATGTTTATTAGTTTGATGTGATAAATAATTCTCATCATGTAGATAACAACTACCACTTATGATAGCAGTCATCTGTTGACCTGTCGCATCTTGTCCATAAGCAATGTCATGTCCTTGCTGATGTCCTGCAACACAAGACATATGTTTCTTAGTTAAAAGTGCACGAGCAGTAGTAACTGGTCTACCCATGACTCCACTAGCGAAGTAGTGACTATAAGCCACACCGTCCACGCTGACAACATCAAGAAAAGGATATACATCCCAACCTGCTTCTTCATATTTTAAGTCTCCTATAGATATTAAACCATCTAGTTTTCTATCATACTCAATAGCTGTGTTAATACGTTGTTCATGATTACCTAAAGTCATTATCATTTTAGGTTTATATAGTTTTTTCTTAGCCTTAGCTAGCCGTTTGTTTAAATCTTGCATAGGTTCAAGCAATGCTTGCATACCTTTATGTACTGCATTAACATCTGCTTTGTACGTTCTACCTTCAAAAGATTTTTTACCTACATCGTAGGATGATAGACTAGGCATATCTGCAAAGTCACCAATCATTACAATTACATCTGGTTGTTTATCTGCAATATACTTACCTATCCATGTTAAATAAGATAAAGAAATCCCAGGCTTAACCTGGGTATCTCCTATTACTAAATGTTTTTTCATTAGTGTGTTGTCTCCATTGGTAGGTCTACTTGTTGATCTGTAAACTCTTCCTCTGCTGTTTTAATTATGCCCTCACGCATGAGAGCTTTGATAGCATACGATAACAGAAACTCTGTTTCTCGTTTGTCAACTTTAAAATCAAAGTCAACACTACCATCATCATTTTCTTTTAAGTTTTTTATAATCATTAATCCAATCCTTTCTAAAGTCTAGCCACATGAACCCTGCTTTCTCAGCCCATTGCCAGTATGTTGTTTTACTACGTTTGGTTATCTTATTATCTGGATTCATAAATAAGAATATTATGGTGACTTCAGGATTACATTCTTTAAACCAAACCATCTTTTGTCTAGTAGCTAAGTCAAGTTTACCTTTTGCTTCTATGTATACATTCTTTGCCATTTTGAAATCAGGATTATATTTCCGTGACTTAACTGGTTGTATGTATTCTATAACATCAGGTTCATACTTAACACTTGGGAAGTTTTGTTTGAGTACCTTCCAAGCACTAGCTTCTAGTTTACTTTTGAATGTAGGCATTAAACCTATCCTCAAACACATCATCTTTAGATTGCATAATCCAAAGCACAGATGCATTCATCAAAAATTCTTCATCATTACTGTATGCATCACGGACCTTGTTAAACATCTCTTGATCCGTGTTACATCCAGCAAGTAAAGCTTTCGCTTTCTTTGGTCCAACCTTCTCGATACCTTTGATATTATCAGCAGAATCTCCCTTGAGACATTGTTCAAAGAAAAGACGTAGTCCTTCTATCTCACTTTGCTCTGTCCAAGTGTCAGGTTTAACCCAACCTTTACCTTTAATCTCCCATGAAAAATGTTTACCAGGAATCATAAGCATATCTTTATCTAAGGATACAATAACAGTATCATCTGTTTGATTAATACCCATAGCATCATCAGCTTCTAATCCTTCAGGTGCTAGTTCTGCACCCATACTTTCTAAAGCATACTGTCTTAATTCTTCTAGATGCTTAGGCTTAGGTGCAGTACGATTAGCTTTGTACTCTGGATAGATAGACTTACGGAAGTTAGTCTTACCAGATAAGAATGCACGATAGCTATCTGCTCCTGTTTTTTCTAACAACTGGTCTAACAATTCTTCAGCACGAGCAACTGCAATATGAAATGGATCTTCTTCTGCAGATGCTGCACATCTAAATACAACTAAGTCATGGTCAATTAAAGCTTCCATATTAGTCTTCCATTAATGGTGGTAAAGGTACAACTTCAGTAGGTAATATCTCAGCTAATACATATTCTTCTCCTAAGTCTATACCTGTGTAAGGTTTATATTGAAACAATAAACCTAGTAGAAGGAGTAAAAGTATTACTCCTCCTGATACTGCAAGACGTTTATCTAGATATTCCATAGTCATTCCTAAAAGGGTATGTCACTAGCAATATCATCAATACTATCTGGTTCTGATGAATCTCCTAGAACATATCCTTCGTATAGTTTAGCTAAGCTAATAACATCATTAGCTGACGCTTGACTACCAGCAATTGCTAAAGTACTTACAGCGTTTGCTAGAGATGATTGACGGACTATCATTACTTGCCTAGCAGCACGTTCATCCTTAGTCTCATAGTTACTACCAGTAACACGAGTCTTTGTAGAACTTACCTGGGCTTGAGCTGGTGCAGCAGTATCGCTACGTGTATCTGTAACGGCATCTGCTGAACCTACTGCTGTCCATTGCCAATAACCATTTGCATCTTTCTCTGTACTAACATGTACTACATCACCCTTTTGCCAAGCTTGTGCAGCTTTAAATACAGCAGGGTTTGCAAACGACATTAGCTTTTTAGATTGAGCTTGTCCTTGGTCATTTTTATACATCACTTCGATTGATTGATATTGTCTACCATTCTTAGCTTGGTGAGTATTTAACGTTGATACATCTACAACATTTACTTGCATATAATCTCCTTATATATCAGTTAGGTTACCCCATGATGATCCGACTTGTATATCAACCCTCATGGGTAGGTTGAATTTTTTACCAAATAATTTTGTAAAATTATCAGGTACATTGTGAAAACATTCTTTAACTATTTCTACTATACTATTAGTATAACATATCTTTGGATCATAGTCAAGCATGATACTATCATGTACAGTATTAATTAGTTTAACTCCTTGCATTTTAGCAATTTTGTTGTACAAACTTACACGAGCTATAGCCATCAAGTCAGCACCCAATCCTTGCACTGGGTAGTTAAGGATTCGGGTGCGTGGATATTTAAGATTACCCATGCTGTTTGTTTCAGGTAGGTACTTGTATGTTCTACCTGATGGCATAACTAATTCATTAGTTTGTTTAACTTTAAACATAATGTCATCATGCCATTTCTTTAGACCACTATACTTTGCATAGAATTGATCAATTACTTTTTGCCAAAACTTTTCATCACCAATATCTTTGAAGTTTGGATCATTGGCATAACTAAAAGCACTACCACCATAGATTAATCTAAAGACAAAAGTCTTTGCAATCAATCTACTAGGTAACCCAAACCTTTGTTGGTTATCTGTATGTTGATCTGTCTGTCCCATTATCTCTTTGATAGCTACACTATCTTGAGATAAGAACGCAGCACATACCCATTCTAGTTGTTTTGCATCTGCATTAAGTAACATATTATAATCCTGAGTTAGCTTCTACCAATCTCTTATGATAATTATTAATAATAGATTGAGATAGTTCTGATCTAGCATCTTTATCTAGTAAAGCTAAAGTTGCTGTTGGACCATCTTTAAGTATCATGTTGCTAAATTCTACACTAACAAAATGTTTGTGTGCTTCTTCTTGAGCAGCAGTGTATTCTTCTTTAGTCATTTCTACGTGATCATCCTTTCTAAGTTTTAATCGTCTTTCTAAATCTTCCCAATTATCTTCTTCGTTCATGTTATTCTCCGTATCTAGATGGAAAGAGAGTCTTAATCTCACCATCAAAGTTTTGTAAATTAGGTGAGCTACTACTTAGCCTACCTGTTCTGGTCCTACACTGATTGAGTTGACCATGGATTTTACTTTCTTTCCAGTTCATCTCATCAATTAGTTGAGGCACACCATGGTAGTATGTAGTCATACGTTTTTGCATGGTAGCTCGTGCCAATATAATGTCTAGTATATCTTTACCTTCATTAGTCTTAGGTTTAAGTTTACGTAATGTTTCTTCATTGGTACTAAAGAAACCTTCTTTCTTAAGTTCTGTATTAGGTAAAGGATTTATTCGTCTGGTAAATTCTTTGTCTCTTTCTTCCCACCTATACTTGACTTCGCCTGTGCGTGAGCCAGTCTTAAAATGTCCAATGGGGCGTTGAAAACGCTCTTTAATATTCCCACCGTAAAGAAAAGCAGAAAGATGCTCCCCAGAATTGGGATTAAAATTATCGTAAGCATGATAGTTAGTAAGCCTGTTGTTAAGTTTGTCGATCTGAAGTTCAAGTTCATCTCCTAGTATTTTAGACTTGTCATAATCATATGTCATACCGTTGTATTCCATATCTTCTAAGACAAGTAAGTCTTGATTGTGTAATGACACCAATCGTTTAAGATGTGGTAACTGATTAAGTCTTTCCATTTGTTTGTACATAACTTTTTCAGTTAGTTCTACATCTTGTTTAAGGTAATCAGATAGTATATCTTTGGGTACTTTGTCAGTATCAATACCATTCTTCCAATAGTTTTCTTTAACCTCATCAAGCTTACTGCCTAAGTCATAGTACTCAGCAGTAGCATTGAGTGATGGGTAAGAGTTCTCTTGATTAGACAGTACGTATTCTACTAACTGACAATCCCAGATCCGTTTACCTGTAAAGTTAATACCATATCTACGTAGCCAATGTAAATCAAATTTAATATTAAACCCTACAAGCACATCGCACTTATCCACGGCTAATTGGATTCTGTCAAGTGATTCCTTGTAGGGGTCCACGGAGTATTCTATATCAAAGATAGCCATTTCTTCTGCTGCCAGCATACCAACCATACAAAGTTTGTTAGACTTATCAAATGGATTACCTTTGTTACTAATAGTTGTTTCTACATCTAAGACTAAGTAACTCATAGTTCTTCATACCTCGCTATCTCTGGTTTAATTAAGACTTGTGCATTACCATGTCTTAGGTCAGGCAATGTATCTTTATCACCTAACAGTTTATTCTTACTAATGTTTAAGAAACGCATGTTGCTGGTATTGTCTTGTTCTTTACCAATACCAAGTATCCAGTCAGCTTCACCTTGCTTCGCAGTCTTGCTGCTGTCTACATCATCCATTGTCAACCACAACTTGCCTTCGCCAGTACCACCGGCTTGGCTTACTGCAATCACTGGAGCATAGCTCTTAGCTATTTCTCTAGCCCATTGATATAACTTCTTCAACTCCAGGTCGTACCTGTCGTTTTTAAAACCACGAATCTTATCAATCTGATCAAAGATAATCAATGACGGATTAGTATCTTTGATGATTGCTTCAATACGACTAACATTATTACTATCATCAAAGTCATAGATCTTAATTCTATCACCAATCTTTTGATTGTACTCATCAGCATTAATTTCTTTTTCTTCAAACAGTTCTTTGTTTGTTACACCGAACAAAGCTTGGAAACATCTGACTGCTACCTTCTTACCTTGTTCTTCGTTGTTGAACCAGAGTATGTCCCCATCCGTTTGTGATACCATATGAGTCATCTCTGACGCTAAGAAGGTAGTCTTACCCGTCTCTGGTCTAGCAAAGATGAAACCAAAGTCACCTTTACGTAGTGAACCTAGTGATTTGTTAAGCCAATCTAAACGCCATCGTAGTCCAGGCGTTTGGATTTGCGACTCATACAAATCTACTAGATCCATGTTAACTGCTTGTGCTTCAATAGATTCTATTTGTTGATGTTCAAACTCATTTACTTTATCCATCAACTCATCTAGCTTTGCTGTACCATCTTCTACATCAAGAGCAACTTTAGCTAGCTCACCTGCTACACATCGTCTACGATGTTCTTCTAGGTAAGTAGTTACATTGTCAATGTCAATATCTAACGATAGTATTCTATCTAATGTCTCAGATAGTTCTGTACGTTCACTATCTTCTAACAAATAATTACTATGATAAGCTAATTCAAAGTTAACTTTATCAATAGTATCTAATTTATTTTTAGAATAATAATCATGAACTACAAGAAACAACTTGTATAAATTACTAAAATTATTTTTAATATAACTTAGATTAATATACTTGTAATACTTAGTATAATAATCTTTGTCATTACAAAATAATTTAATTATTAATTCTTCAACCAATTTAGTATCTCCGTTTTGTTATACTCTTTTGGATCTTTGGGTGTGATTATAGCCTTACTTGTTACACCTAAAGACCTAAGCTGATTACGTATGTTTACAGCTTGCTTAGCCTTATCTCTATCTAACCATACATGTATTGTCCCATATTGTTTAGTTAACTGGGACATCGTTTGCTTGGGCATCGAAGATCCAAGCAAAGGACTGGCACAGATTCTTTCATATCTGCATCTTGCAATCTTAATAGCAGATAAAACATCTTCTACTACTACTATTGTATCACCTTCTCCATAAATTTGCAAGGGTTTCATACCATTAGATTTGTATTTGTAGTTACCAAAGCCAAAGTTACGAGCTTGCCAGTAACCTTTGTTGTTAATTAGTACCAACAATCTTCTAGCTGGTTCCCAGGAGATGCCGTATTTTGCTATCTCTTCTCTGGAGATACCATATTTTAATAGCCATTGCATACCTTTTTGTGGTATATCTTTAATAGTATCTAACACACCATTAGTTATTTTCACATCTTGCTCCGTTCGTTTGTTAATTCTATCACGCAAAGATTGAGTATCATTCTTTGAGTCATATGTACTACAACTAAAACACCAATAACTATTCTCATACTCTGCTCGTGCATCACTAGATCCACAGTGAGGGCATGGACCTAGCTTAATAAATCTACTCATACACACTCCTCGCAATTACGCACTCTGCCTGAAGGCATGCGTGCTTATTCCTCGTCGTAGTCTCCGTGACGTAGGTCTTCTCGTTCAGATGCAGGATCTACATCTTGTTGTATAGTGCTAAAACATGTGTTACATAAATCTATAAACTCACCTGTCGTGCTTGATTTTCTAGTTGATTCAAAGTCTGACAGGTTTATGTTACAAGCTTTACATCGCATATCGTTTGCTCCATTCATAGTAATTATCTTTTAATTTAACTTGTGGTGATGACATCATCCAAGGATGTGGATATATATAAGCATAAATATCTTTATCTATTTTTTCTAATTTATATCCAGCACCTAGTTCAATAGCATTTGCAAAAGTTAAATCACTTTCTGTTACTTCATAGAGTTCTCCTTTTATTTTATAATCAGAGTTTTTATCTTTCCATACTAATGGAAAAGAATGACCACTCATCATGTATCCTGGTTTAGTAGTGTATTCTTTTAAATATTTACTATTAGATAATACACTATTTAAACCAAAACCTTTCTTTAATGTTCCGTATACAAATAACTTCAAATTAATTCTCCTATAGTATACATATAGTATAACATATTATAAATTAAAAGTCAAATGTTTTATTCCAACTATATGTTTCGGCATCTTCCCACTTATCTATTACAGATACCGGTACGTTTTCTAGAACAAATGGACTAGTGTAATCACCATCAACTATGGTAGCTTTCTTACCTTTGATTTGTTCTACTTCAAACCATTCACCTTTCTTAACAACATGAGACTTATCACCTTTACCATGTACATACTGTTCAGTACATACAATCCAATCACCTTCTTTATGTTTACAATCAGAAGAGCTGACCAGTGAGGGAAGCGTATTTTGATTGTTAAACTTATTGTATTTATCCCAGTTATAATACTTAGTAGGTACAGGTTCAGGTTTCTTGTAACTGTTGTTACTGTACCATACACCATTGTTCCAATGACCTTTCTCTTCATTCATGATTTGATAGTTACCATGTCTGTCAAGAAAGACTAGCTTACTGTAACCAATTACATTTTCAATAAGCTCAACCATTGGATCTTCAAACAATCCCATGTTACCATGCTTGGCAACAATCTTTTTAAGTATACTATTGTTGAATGCAATAGTATCTGATTCTTTGTCATCACCATAGCCGCTGATGATACCGTTGTGTATAAAGCCTAAACCATTGTTTACAAGGAAAGGATGACAGTTTGTTTTGTCAATCTTACCATGTGTTTTGATACGGAAGTGTAATAACACTTGCTTATCTTCGTGTGGTTTGTATGCTTTGTAAAACTCTTTGAAAGTAAAATAACCTTTCTGAACATGTAACTCCTTATCTTCTGCAAACATAAAGCCTGCACCATCTGGATTAGCATCGTAACATCTTTGAAGAGATGCCTTGCTAATCTTTTTATTTTCTGATTTCATTATTGCTATGCACATATTGTTGACTCCTTGATTAAGTTTCTTAGATCTTTGAACTCTTCCCTAGTGTTGTTTAACCATGATACAAAAGATTCAAAGTGTGTTTGCTGTTTATAAGGCACAGCATGTATGGCAGGCTTACAATAATCTACCATAGCCTTGACAAATTGCATTCGTATATGAAACTCTTTCTTGTTAGCTGGAGTTGCAAAGATACGAAGCTCAATTGTTTTGTCATTATTTAAATTAACAAAGTTATATCTATTACAATACTCACCTTGTTTTGTCATACGAAATGGTTTCTTAATAGTATAATCTGGATCACCATTTTGATAGTTAGTAGTACCTCTACCAGCTATCAATTTAATAAATGATTTGTTGTCGGCACGATTCATAAACTCTACAAATTTACCGGCACCCATTACACTGAATGCAGTACGACTGATGTGTACATGCATACCACATGATTTGTGTGGATGTATGTATTCAGGTAGATTAGTTAGGAATGAATCATATTTGTGTAGATGAGAAAGATAACTAGCTGGTCTTGATACTACTTCAAAACCACTTGAGATAGAACCATCTTCTTTCATCATAGCATGTCCAGCTAGATTGTCACCAACATACAGCCTACCTTGTTTACGATTGTCAACTTGAAACTCCATTTCAATACCTAAGTATGGATCGGACTTACGTTTAAGTGTATGTTTGTCAAAGCCTAATGCATTTTCGACACGCATACTATAGTTTTGAACTTGATAACTATCTTCTAAACAATTAACACATAAACCATCTCTGGTATCTTGAACTACACATCTTGCATCACATTCTTTACAATGTGTAATTTTTACTGTGTCTTTGTTGTAACACATACCATCAATTATAATTTCATCATCAAGTAAAAAGTTATGAGAGTCATGACAGTAAGTATATCCATAATCTTTTAAGTCAATACCATAAGAGTATCTTAATGCTTTACCTGATACTCTACTACTATTGAATTGATTAGCAGTATTAATTTCTTTTGAAAATGGACATTGATATAACGTAACACCATAATCAAAATAATCATTAAGGTTTGCAAGTAGTTGTTCATCAGTAAACAATTCATTTTGTTTAGGTTTGAAGTGTTCAATTACTTTGTTAAGCATAGTTTGTGTTGCATGACTATGTTCTGAAAAACCTTTGATACGTCTAATGAAATGATTTTTAAATCCTGACTTAAGACGACCATCATTGTATGTCATTTGTATGTCATTTAAATGATAATACATAGCATCAAATATACATTTGTTATCTATCCAAGTGTTTTTGTTACTACGAGGTACTAGAAAGTTAGCATATTTAGTAATAGCTGCTGACCTACATGTATAGATTCTAGAGTCAGACCATACTGCAAGAGCTAACTCTGTTTTACCTTCATTAAATTTATAATCACAATATTCTTGTGATATAAGTTTAAACACTGGTATTTCGATGTATGGTTTTGTTGGTCCTACATCTGTATTATAGACATAAGTTCGTTGACGATGTATACCTCGTTTGATGTAAACATCATCAGACAACCACAACTTGTTACCTTCAATGACTAGACTACTTGGATCACTGATTGGGTATTCTCTAGCAAATAGTAAATGACTAATAGGTTTCATAGACATTCCCCTTTGATAAATTGAAAGACATCTTTAGGTGGTTTCTTAAATGCTTTAACAACTCTAAAGTCCTGACCTACTTTTTTAACACGAATACAATTATCCCAGCCATCTTTCCAGAAGACATCGAATAGATTGTTTGTTACATTTTTGACTACCATAACACATACTCCATGTTGTTAACAAAAAGAGAGACGAGGCTCTCACTATGAGTGAGCCGAGGAACGATTGTAATCAGCCAAGGCATCTTGCTCACTGTACAAGAATGATCGCATTTTGCTTATTTGATTGATAAGCTCTTCTCTTGACATAAAACTAGGTTTAGGCAATTCGCCAAACCTTTGGAAAAAAGTAACAGCATACTCTTCTTGCAATACCTCAAGAGTATATTTTGATAATGATGTAGTATTACGCATTGTATCTCCTTTGATTATATAATAACATAATCTTGTCATAATTACAATTATGTAATGAAATTAATGTTTGTACTTTAGCCAGAAAACTAATGTCAGTACGCACATTGTGCTTGATGAATAATGATTCAAGTGAATCCATAAATATATCTCCCAATTTGTCGAAGTAGAAAACTTGCCTAATTGTGCGGCAGAATTGTGACCGACCTACACACGTTAGCGAACAAAAAAATAGGGGCAAGCATTTCTGCTAACCCCTATCAGTTTTTAGTTATCTTGTTTAGCTCTGTAAGCGTCACGTATTTCTTTTTCGTTAGCTTCGAACTCAGTAAGATGTGGTTTTAGTGCTGTCATTGCATCTATTACATTTGTTAGAGCTTTTAAAGCATCTAATGGTAAGTCTGCTGAACGACCATTAGCTAGTTGCCGTTTGATATCTCTGCATTGAGATTCAATCTTAACACATTGAACTTTAGTAGAAGGTGGATATGTCTTACCTGAACTTGCTGTATAACCACCATTAGATACTGTATCGTTAAGCATTGTTAAGAAATCATTGTTATCATTGTTATAAGTTGTAGCCATAATTCTTTACTCCATATAATTAAAAAAAATAAATAAGGAAAATCTTTCTCCCTCACACCTGCAGGGAGAAATATTTTACGCTCTCAATATATCTCAAGAGCTGGTCTGTATATTGGATCTGACTCCATATCGTTGTCATACTTGCCATTTTCTATGGACTCTTTGTTCCAATAACATGGATCACTAGCAGAACCTTGCATTCTTTGAAGAGTATCTTCTTGTTGAGATGCATATAATTCTGGGTAATCAATCTGTGAATTGCTTACATATTGCACAAATCGATAGCCATTATCAAATACCTCATCAGATAGTTCTTCTACTATTTTAGTTTGTTTAGTATCTTTGTGTATTACCTGAATGAAATCGTACATAATGTACTCCTATATAATTTATGAATGAGTATGAACCTACACACTCGCTTCACTGTGTCCTGAAAGTTCTGCGTAGCGGAACTGAAGGAGTCTAACACAGGAGTGTGTGAGCCCCCGCTGGCGGAGAAGCGGTCGACTGCTTTAGCAGGCGAAAGACAGTATATAGAACATATCTTACCACATCATATCTGGGTACATATAGAGTTGAGATATATTGTTGCACATTGTTATAACAAATAGTAATATAATCATATGCTTATGGGTAGAATACTATACATTAGTCTATTGCAACAACAATATATCGTCTTGCAAAGAGAAGAAAGGAGGAGATTAGTTAGGCATTTATGCCTATTTTGCCTGTAGTGTAGGCAAAACCCCCCGGAGGGGGACTAAGCGACGACTATACTAAATGAACTACAACAAATAAATAGCTCACAAAAATTATTAATCTTAAGCAGAGGGAGTAATTTTCATTAATTTAAGATTATTTACATAAATACTATTGACTTTTAATTAAAAGTATGATATAATATTATGGTAATAAAGAGATTATGAAATAATCTCATTAATTAGTATCATGTATCTAGTGATGTAGTTATGGTTATGTATTTAATCATTGTATCACTGTATCATGATATAATGTAACAACCTCAAGTAAGCCTTGGGCTATGTCTCTCGCTTATGAACTGGTTTCTTTAATTTTAGTATAAAGGAATCTACTATGTGGACAAAACCTAAAGCTGTAGAAATGCGTTTCGGATTTGAAGTAACAATGTACGTAATGAACAAGTAATGACAAAACCATATAAAGACAAGATGGGTAGGTACAGAACTCAATCCCTATTCTGGGAAATGAGAGATGAGTCTATGGCACCAATATGGAGCATGAAAGACTATGACCTTGTCAAAGGAGAAAAAACATATCCTTCTTTAAAAAGTATTTATATGGCGTACGACCACGTACCAGGAGCTGAGTATGATTTTGCAATGGATCACCTCGGTTCTTGGGACCACTGGATTAAACTGTGTAACAACGCTACACCTGAAATTAAAGATATGATACAGGGTTGGCGAGATGAAATAGATATACGTCTTAAGGCTAAAGGTATTAAATCTATTATAATGCACAGTCTGGATAATGACCCAAAGGGTCTACAAGCAGCTAAGTACCTTGTAGAGAAAGGTTATGCTGCTAAAAAAACAGGGCGCCCCTCTAAAGAGGAGATAGAGCGTGAACTTAAGGTAGATGCTAAGGCTGCTAAAGAAAGATTGGCAGATCTTGAACGAATAGGTTTAAAGGTTGTCAATGGCAAAGCTACTTAGTTTTTTAACGTTTATTACTGTTATGCCTATAACACCAACAGTACTATTTATTATAACTTTATACCAAGGATCTTAGTGGCTTTTACACATACATCTGGACCTAAGAAAGGTCAACGTGATTATCAAAAAGAACTTGCTTGGGAAAAGAAAAACGGTAACAAAAGACAAAACGAACGTGTAGCTAGGAATAAAGCTAGAAGAATGTTAGGTTTAGCACCTGGAGATCCTAGACAAGTAGACCATATAGATGGTAACCCTAGAAATAATACTAGATCTAATTTACGTATTGTTTCTGCTAAGACTAACTTAAAGAAAGAATCTAAGAGGAAACAACGTGGCTAAAATATCATTACCTACTATAGCATCTGGTTATGCAAGTAATACAACTTTTAATAATTCGTTTGATGCAATAGAAAGCGAATTTCAAAGTAAAGTTTTATATCGAGACAATCCTGCTGGTGAACCTAATACCATGGAAAATGATCTTGATATGAATAGTAATAGTATCTATAATGTTAATAACATAACATTAAATGGTACTTTTACTGTAGATGGTGTAGACTATCTTGCATCAATGCTTACAGTTTTTAATAATTATACAAGTTTAACACAAAAAGTAACTATAAGTACATCTGCTCCTTCTGGAGGTAGTGATGGTGATATTTGGTTTAAAATTAATACATAAGGAGAAATAGATGGCAGCTTTATCGGATCACGCAGAAGTTTTATTATTAAATTATTTAATGACAGCTACATCAGTAACAAGACCTACAGCATGGTATGTAGCATTGTACACTGGTGCACCAAGTGATGCAGGAGGAGGTACTGAAGTATCAGGTGGTGGTTATGCTAGAAAAACAGTAACCTGGGCTGTAGCTTCAGGTGCTGGAGGAACAACTTCTAATTCAAATGTACCAACATGGACAGCATCTGGTGGTGCTTTTGGTACTGTAACTCACATTGGTATTCATAGTGCATTATCAGGTTCAGGTAACTTGTTATGGCATGGAGCTATGACTGCTTCTAAAGTAGTTAACGATGGTGATACATTAGAATTTGCTGCAGGTAATATCGACCTAACTATAGCGTAAGGAGTAATTCATGGCTGACGGCTATAGAATTACCGAGAGTGGTGATACTAGAATCACAGAGGGTTCGGATACTCGAATCACTGAAGATCTTTTTCTTGCCTCTGCAAGTCTGTCTAGTGCAGGTAGTATTACTGCGGCAGGAGGCTTAGGCACTACAGCGTCAGCAGCATTAACAAGTACAAGTTCTAAACTATCAGCTGGTGAAAGAACAGTATTTGGTCATTTAGATTTAACTGCAACAGGATCTATAGCACTTGTTACAACATTTAAAGCTAAAGGTATATCAGCTTTATCTAGTACTGGAACAATAACTGCAGATGCAGATACTAAGTTAGTAGGCTTTAGTACATTACCAGCTACAGGTACTATGACTGCAGCTGGTCGTACATTAATTCTAGCTTTTGTAGAATCAGGTGTTGTTACAGATGACAGGATTACAGAAGCAACAGATGATAGAATTACAGAGGCTTCTGATGATAGAATAATTTCTGCTACAAGAAATACAATTGATGCTAGCTTAGTAGCAATACCTACATTAACAGCATTTATTAGTGTAGCATATTACAAAGAAGGTGGAACTTGGAAAGTCTTTGAACCATATGTAAAACAAGATGGAGTATGGACAACCAATTTTCTTATTTATAAAAAAGTTTCAGGAACTTGGACAAGGGGTTATTAAATGGCAAACGTAAAGATTTCGGAGTTAACTGCAGCTGGCGCAGCAGCCTTAGCAAACGAGTATGAAATAAACGAAGCAGGTACTTCAAAGAAAGTAACTGGTACACAAATGTCTACATTATTTAAAGCAGACTTACTTGATGATACTACGGCTAACTTTACAGGTACTTTACAAAATGGTGGTTCTAATGTAGTAGTAGATACAGACATTGGTTCAACTGTACAAGCACATGATGCAGATACAGCAAAGACTGATGTAACACAAAGTTTTAGTAAAGCACAACGAGGAGCTATTGTAACACTAACAGATGGTGCAACTATTACTCCTGATTTTGCTACAGCTAATAACTTTACTGTTACACTAGCTGGTAACAGAACATTAGCTAATCCAACTAATTTAGCAGCAGGACAAACAGGATCTATATTTATTGTACAAGATGGTACTGGAAGTAGAACACTAGCTTATGGATCATACTATGATTTTGTAAGTGGTGTAGCTCCTACATTAACTACAGCTGCAAGTTCAGTTGATAGAATTGATTATGTAGTAAGAACTACAGGTTCTATTCACGCAGTATTTACAGCAAATTATTCATAAGGACATTAAATGTCGGTATTAAATGAAAGTCAAATTGTAGGCTCGTCTGGACAAGATGCAGGTTATGACATAACGGATAGCTTACGCTTTCGTTCCTCTGCTAGTGCTTATTTAAATAGAACTCCTGTTAGTGATGGTAATCGTAAAACATTTACTGTTTCTATGTGGGTTAAAAGAGGAACGCTGGGAGTAGAGCAAAAATTAATAACTGCTCATGGAGGTAATGATAATAATGGGTATTTTGAATTAAAGTTT
>WLWF01000382.1_pt1 | contig 43078 bp, 69 predicted proteins | sample 6718331 | NCBI WGS metagenome assembly WLWF01 (sample SAMN12718692, study PRJNA515312) | sponge metagenome | isolation source: marine sponge | host: Mycale hentscheli | place: New Zealand: South Island, Marlborough, Capsize Point | collected 2003-05-01 | reverse complement strand
AAACTCATGGTGTGTTCGCTTGGCCTCCCATACCTGAATGGTTGGTACAATAGTAATACAACGTTGGCGCACCAGACGCCACTGTTATCTTTGTGTACGCTCCCGCACTGCCCGGAGTTCCTGTTGTAGTCACTCCCGTGGTGTACGGTACACCACCGCCATGTGTACCATTTGCAGTCGTGCTAAACCGTAAGGGATGCGAACTATTGCTTGAGTCGCTCTGATCGAACCAATACGTGCTGCCTTCGTTTAAAGTAAGCGTTGGCGACACAGAACCATTGATATAATATTTATTACCTGTTCCATACGAGTTTGTGCCTGAAGCAACAGTAACAGCGTAATTAGTAACGTTTGTTACTACGGTGGCAGATCCCACCGCAGAAGTGGCCGCAATGCCCGTAGGAGCCGCAACTACGTTTGCTATTGAAACAGTCACAGATCCCACCGCAGAAGTGCTACTAGAACCAGTAACGGAAACAACTATCCCTTCCTCTACGGATGCCGTGCCAACAGATCCAGATAAAGAAGCAAAACCAGAAATAGCTACCGTTACAGAAGCAGGCAAAATAACGGTGACATCCCCAACTTCACCGGTAGCCTCGCTACCCAATGTTTTGGGAAAGAAAAGAGTAACAGTGCCAACTTGACCCGTCGCAACTAAATCATTGTCGGCAGTGATCCCCTCAATCTCCTTAAAACCTACGGGATTAAATCCGTATTGAGTAGATCTCTGAGAAGATAATTCCGTTTCGGGACGCGCGTCCTTTAAAGCCTGTCCATCAATCGGATCTCTAACGGGCTCTAATTGTGGGTGCTTTGCTTCCCATTCATCTGCTCCAACAAGAAGACCCGTCCATTCTTTACGCATCCTGTTGAGGGGATACTTAAAGCCCGATCGGTCTGAAATACCGTATGCTCTTCTGCCAACCGCGTATTTAGACATTAGTTAATCCTATAATAGTCCAAACTTGGTTGAACATTAAATGACGCTCTATCTCTATCTTCAGTCATAGCCCGATCAATTTCTTCCTCATATACTGCTTTAAGAAGTTGAATACGATCTGGCGCTCTTTTTATAGCCAAATAATAAGAAAGTCCCGCTGCCAAACAGGGATAAAACCTAAAAGGCATGTCTAGAGTAGCCGTTGATGCCCCCGAATCATCCATCCTTACAAGGCGGTCAAAAATTAAAACGTCTGTACTGTTATCTGGCGCAGGCCAAACCTTTAACAAAGGATCTATTTGTCGATCTACAAAAAATTGAGACACACGAGCTTCAGTGCTTTTATTGGGTATATTTAAATAATCATCTCGACTTACACGATTTAAGCCATAGTCTGTATTATCTCTTCGAACAATTACGGACAAAACATCTATTGTGCTGGCGCCCAAAGCATAACTGGAAGTTCCCTTTGTTAGCGCCTGTGTGGTTTGTTCAATTGTCCATTGATTTATACCCCTATTAGCCCACTCCGCTAACATAAGGTTAAGCGACCTCTTAGCGGTTTGAACGTCATAACCAGTGCGCACCTCAAGTCCACACCTTTCAAAGGCTTCTTCAATGTAATCGGTGACGTTTAATTCAAACGTTTTTGTGCCAGAGGTCGCCATTTTTTACTTCTTTTTCTTAACCATGCCGCCGCCGCGCATTTTCTTAACCATGCCACCGCCGCGCATTTTCTTAACCATACCGCCGCCGCGCATTTTCTTAACCATGCCACCGCCGCGCATTTTCTTAACCGCTGTTGCTTTTTTTCGAGGTCTCATCGCCATTTTTTAGTCTCCTATATAAAGTTTCACGTTGATTAAAAATTTCATCCACATCGTAGTCTTCTTGATACTTATCATAATATCCTAATTCACGCAAAGTATAAGCGGCCTCTTGTACTTTGGATAATTTTTGTAAAAAAATCATTGCGTAAGGAGTATTAATGTGCGGCTCAAACGTCCCGTCATCAATTAAATCGTTACTATCGTCATCGGGGTGAAAGCCCATTAACCAAAGATCTTTTTGACCAAATATGCCTTGAGAAATACCATCATTATAGGCCTCTAATTCTGTGTGAAATACTTGAGCGCTCCTTCTAAAGAATTGGTCAACAATTATTACTAAATCTAGGGAATCAGAAAAATTACTAAGGCAGCTTGTAAGTGCCTGCGTTCCACCGTATTTAAAAATTATGGCCACACGTTCATCTAACCAAGCCTTTTTTGCGTAAGGACACGGCGGCATATTATTAAAATACGGTGATTTTTTTTCTAACGCAAAAGCAGACCATGCTCTTATTTCTTCGCATATGGCCTTTTCATCTCCAACATAAAAATTATGGACATTACTCATTGACATACGGAACCCTTTGTATGCTTTCTTCGGTTTTCCATTACTGCCCCACAACCGCGAGCAACAACAGCACCTTTTTCTTTTTTGCCACTGTAGGGGCGTTTTCTTTTTTGATTTGATATAATTTCTCCACCAAAAGCCGCAGTTTGCACCTCGGCAGATTTAGTGTTTTTAACAACTGTTTTTCCTGACGCACCCGCTTTTTTCTTTTTTTTAGCAGTAGACGCTAATTGTGTTTTTGAAAGAGATTTTGCTTTTGACCGTGGTAAACAACGATCCGGGTTTTTTTTATCTTTGGATGTACCACATTCCCCCTTTACCTTGCCATCGGTGCCAATACGAACCCAGTCTTGGTCTAACCATTTTTGAAGCTCGCCCATTATGCTTTTGCTTTCTTCTTTTTACCTTTTGCACCTTTAGCGTAATTTGGGTCTTTACAATACTTGGAGGCGGCAAGGTTTGCATAAGCAGAAGGATATGTATCAAAGGTTCGTTTTGCCCAAGCCTTACCCGCAGGACAAATTTTACTTCCTTTACTTTTTTTAGAAGCCTCTCCGCCATTTCTAAAGTAGGATAGACCACGTGGAGTTTTCATTTTTGATGTTCCCGGCATTATAATAACCTTTCTGCAACGGCGGCTGCAACAATTAAACCCGCAATACCCCAAAGACGCATGTCTAATTTATCCAACTGCTTTTCAATACGCTCAAATCGTCTATTAGACTCTTCTTCATGTTTTTCCATTAAACTTAAAACTTCTGCGATTTTCATTAACATTTCCATCTTTTTCTAGCTTGCCGCAATCTTGAATTTGGGTTTTTTGCAGCTTTAGGAAACTTTTTCATTTGACCAGCAGATCTTGCACAAAAAGATTTACGTCTTTTAGCTGCTTTGCTTCCGCGCTTAACTTTACCAGTAACTGCCGTTTGTAACTTTGAACCGGGGTTTTTTTTCCGATACGAAGCAACCCCCGCCTTTGTCATTCCCGCCCCTTTTTTAGTAGGGCGGAAATTTTTTTTGTTACGTTTTGGCATGTTGTCACTTTTACGTTCAGCCATATTTTGTAACCTTAATTAAAGAAGAACGTAGCCGCTGTAATATTTGTTAAAACTGACACATGAATATCGCTCACTCTAATACCACTAGAAGGTATGTTAACCGAATGTGTGTCAGACGCATTAAAGTCTAGATCAAGCACGGTTGCACCACCATTACCGTCGGTGACAGTAAGGCGCGGTGTGCCCGACCCCGTCTTTAATTGTATCTGACGAATTCGTGCAGGCCCTATAGCCAAAGAACCCGTTGCAGTAATTCTTTTAGATTTAACATCAGAATCAGACATTTACGTTTCCTTTACTATACATCGTCTAACAAGGCTGCAACAATGCAAGTCGCCGTTGCTGCACTTGATCCATCGTGACCAATTGCGTGTATGTCAGCAACTGTTGTATTTGGAAGTCTTGCAAAAAACGACTCGTTAGGGCTGATCTTTATTGCATCACCCGTGGTGTTCGCCACCGTCCCCGCATCAAAAACAACATAGATATGATTGGCCGCGTCCGTATTTTTTATATATATGAACTCAACCTTGTCACCTGTTGCAACCGCTGTTGGATTAGCGTTAGCATTTACTGCCGTATAATCGGTGTAATAACCAGACATCAAATCCGTGCTTGCGGCTGTGACACTGGTTAGCTTGTAGTACCACTTGTCGTTCGCGTCTTTTGGCGAAACAGTGGTAGTGGCTTCGATAGTTTTGGCTATCTCGTCCGGTAGAACTGTAGTTTTCATAACTACTGTAGCTGCATCTGCCATGAGTTATCTCCTATTACGCAGTTGGTGAATCAGATGAAATACCAAAGAACTTCAAAGATAATACACCACCCGCGCCCGCAGTGCCTGAAATCACTACTTCAACTTCGTCAGGCGTTTCAGTAGATGCCGTTGTTGCACCACCCGACATTCCTAATGCACCATTACATGGGAAAAATCCTTTGAAACCTGTAGAGTTTATAGCAACAGATATGCCGTCAACAAAGCCGTCTGTATCTGCGTCGGTGCCAATATCAACAAGGTTTACAGCGTTAGCCGCCGCGCCTGTCACCGTTATAGCAACACCCATTGGAATAAAATTTGAAGGTATTCCTATAGAAGCTTCTTTATGATCTGTACCACTTGCCGCAACGGTAATTGTTGCAGTGTAAGTAGAAAGAGCCATTTCATTAGTAAGACCTCCAGTGGAGGAGTTCTTAATTATAGATTTAAAACCGTTTTCTGAACGAACGGGACCGTTAAAAGTAGTATTAGCCATATGGATCTCCTGTCTTGGCTATTGTCAGTGACTTGATGTCACTGTCAGGGATATTCCTACTATATCACAGGAAATAAAAAAAGAAAGGGGCAACCGAAGCTGCCCCTTAGTTAAGAGAGAGATAATCTTTTGCAAAAAGATACCTCTAGTATAACATACTTTATGCGCCTTCTGTACCAAAAACTGAACGCCAGTCAGATACGCCAAAGCTATATCTTTCACGGGCTTTAAAACGCATATTTCCAGTGTCAAAGTCACCTTCCATAGCTGTTTTAATTGGAGTACGCTGAAACAGTTTAAAACCGTTTGGCGCATCCGTTTTGATAAAGAACGCATCTGTGTCTGTTAAGAAATGATTGACAACAGCTCCATCTGGCAACATGCCCATTGAGCGCATTGCATTTAGATCATTGTCAGCCGTTCCCGGACGCAGATTTGAGTTCATCACACGTTCCGCAATAAACTGAAGTTCTTTTGGAATAATTAATTTCATTCCACGAACCGCAATTTTCAAGCCTCTTTCGTCTGTTAGACCTGCAACATCTATGAGCATTTGCTCTAAAGAAGTTTCATTCAGATCCGCAGCAGTTGAAAGCTTGTTGCGTTGGTTGCCAGACAAACTTGGATGCGCTGCTGAACAAAGTGCTGCACCGTCTCCAACTGGAGAACCTGTGCTAAACGCATTATTCAAAATAGACGCCGCCTTAATTTGTTTTGTCTGAGACATTGAACGAGCTAGAGCTCTGGTATAACGCGCAGCTAAACGGTCATAAAGATTATCTTCAATTGCCTCTTCGGTAATTGAAAACGCCAGAGCGATAGTTTCGTGTGTATAACGCGCAGTATATGTTTCCTGTGCATCATCAAACGAGATTGCTCCGCCTTCACCTTTAACTGGAGCCGTTCCGAAACCACCGAGCATTACCTCTTCTTCAAAGGCCCTGTCTGAGGACTCTTCGTCAAAAATATCTGAATGCTCGTTTTCGTAACGGTCGTACTCCAAACCAAACAGCGCGTTAAGGCCGGGTTCCAACTCTTTCGCTAGTTGTGCGCGAGAGATAGCCATAATCTATTCCCCTTCCTTATGTGCCGGTTGAATCCGCAGTAGTCTGCGAATCAAAACGACGGGTTGCTGCATTGTAGTGCGCGTTTATACGAACAAGTAAATGCGCGCCAGCTGACGCGTAATCATTGTTTGCATCATCGTCAACCAAACCAACAATACGCAAAGGTAAAGTTGCTGTAGTCGCGATTGAAGCCACACTAAGTTGAGAGTTGGAACGTCCTGTACCAGTTACACCAGTACGAGCGGACGTGCCCAGTGACGCGTTTGCAAAAACACCAGTTAAAGCAGTGGCGCGGTCTGTTAGTGTAGCATCTGCGGCAACAGCAAACAGTTGATTTGGATTGTCAGCGACAACCGCTTCAACAGGAAAGTTTGTGTTGACAGACACTGCACCAGATCCCGGCCAATAATTTAGGAACACTGGTTTTTTCTGCGTGCTATCATGGTACTTCACACCCATTAGGACACCTACCGCAGCGGTTGTACCGCCACTTGTTGCGCCAGCTTGATCTATAACTCCGCCTGCTGTTGGAGTTACAAGTCCGTACTGGAAGATAGCGTTAGCATTAGTAGCGCTAATCTCATAGGTGGTGAGGCCGGTGCTATTAGTTGCACTACCGACCAACCCAACGGGACGAAGACCAAAGGCAGTTTCTTGGTTTGCCATAGGATTTTCTCCGTTTTAGATGGGGACCACGTTATTTACGCGGGCCACCGAAGGTTACACGAGATTGACGATCAGGTTTAGTAATCGTCATGGTTGAATGTGCGTTCTCACGAAGCATGTCTGAATCCACGGCTTCCATTTGGTCTGCATTTCGCTGCGAGAAATATTGTTCTCGTTCCAAAACCGTTTCAATAGGCATTCTTGCCAGAACTAGTCCACCAACCCCAAAAACTCCTTCATATTTACCTGTATCCATCACTGGGGCCTCAAAATCAGGAAACTCGTCCTTGCGAACTAATTCCCATCCTTCTCGTAATCGAGCTGAAATGTTTTTGCGATCATCATAACCACGCACTTCGGCTCGAATCCAGCGATGCTTGTACCCTTCGGGTGCAGGTGGAGCATCTAGCATGGACGGGGGAGCCCACGGACGCCTTTGCGCCGTTTTCTCCCGTGTTTTGTTTTCGCGAGGGGCACGATCAATGCCTTCATAACGATCTTTATTATCAGACATATTTCTTACTCCTTCACATATTTCGCATATTCTTCTAGCGGCACACCCAGCTTTTTAGCTATTGCAACTTGGGTCGGGGTGAGTTTGACCCTTTTACTGCGCCCAGATGTTTGGCGGCTAACTCCAGCAACCGTCTGAGCGGGTCGTTTGCTAGAACCGAGTTTCTTCGGAAACTCTGAAACAAGCCTCCGATCAAGTTCAGTATAGTACTCATCGGTCTCAGGGTCAAACCCTTCTTCCTCAATAAGTTTTTTATGTATTCCAAAAGCAGCAAAAGTCATAACTTCGTCTTGCCCAAACCAATCGTTTTTCTTAGCCCAACCCTCTGCTTTTGGGTCAGGTCGCCTTATTTCAGGTGTGGCTTGCGCTTGGGGAGCAGGGGCTGCTTGTGAGGTTTGTGCCGCTTGTGGCTCAGGTGCCCGCTCTTCATTACGTTGCTGCGCTTGCTCGTACTGAACGTTTCTTGCACCCAATTTTGACAAATCTTCCTGCGCCGCTACGATAGCGTCGCTATCCCCAATATCAATGGCATGTTTTAGCGCACCTTTGGCTTGAGCCAACTCAATTTCAAGGCTTTTGCCATACTGTTGCATGTACCCTTGATCTAAAGATTGAACTTGTTTCTCTAACTGTTTCGCTTGGGTTTGCACCTGCTGAGCATATCGAATAGCTTCTTTTTCTCGCTTTTCTGCATCTCGCATCTTTTTCGTAAGTTGGTTAATCCTTTTTTGAGCACTGCTAACCTGCTGTTCCTGCTCGTTTGGATCTTCAACCTCAACACCCTCAACCTCCTCAGAGGCTTCTTTGCCGAGCTCTACTTCCGTCTCTTGTGCTTCGCTTGTATCAATTTCAATCTCATCTTTAGTTGGTTTAAAATTTGATTGTGTTTCCTCAACTGCTTCCATTTTTTTCTCCTAGAGGCTTAAAATATCATCGGGATCGTTTATAACGGCTAATATTTCGTCATCGTTTAAAATTCGGACTTCACCGCCTTCTATTTTAAAACGAGATCCTGAGTAACGAGCGAAAATAACCCAATCTCCTTGTTTACACCAAGGGCCGTTAGGAAATTTTTCCTCATCCTTATAACAAAGCGCGCCCTGCTTCATAACATAACCAACGACGGTAGTTATTTGACCGTCCTCAACAACACTATCTGGCAGGAAAAGACCACCTTGCGTTTTGCCTTTGCCCCTATACGGCAGAATTAACATCCTCCACCCAGTTGGCTCTGGCATCCTTTCTAAGAGAGATTTATCCACTTTTGAAGGGTCAAGAACCCTTTCTTGTGGTTCAACATACATGCTGGATACACCAGCTTTTGCGGCTTCTAAATCGACCGATTTGACTGCTTCAGTCATTATTATGCTCCTGTTTTTCTAGCAGGCTCGCGAGTTCCTGAGATATAAAGTTTAAAGAGTCCAGCTCGCCCATGCAACGCTGGTAATGCTCCATTGATTGAATGCCACTGTTTTCCAAAACGTCCAGTACCATTGTTTTCCGCTCTTTAATTGAGCGTTGAACAAATTGTACTACGTCTAGATTGTCCATGCCGTCTCGCTATCTTATAACATTCGATTATTATATAACATGTCTTATATCGAGACGCCACCTATTATTTTAACCAAGCGTGAATTTTGTTGGTTTCTTTAATTCGGTGGTCTAACCCTGTATAGCCCCCATTAATACGCTTTGTAAGACGCTTTATGATATCGTCGTTTACACCTTCGTCGCATATCTTCCAAAGATTGTTCTTTTTGAAAAACCACAAAGCCGTATCCATTGCGTAATCTTCTTCTAACAAGTGTGGGTTTTCTAGAACCTCTGGTACACGCATATCTGAGGCAAAGGATCTTACGTTGTTATATCCTGTGAGCTGAAGAAATCCCCGACCAATGTACGCGCTGGCTTTTTCTTTCGTATCGTTACCCATCCTGTCAAAATAGACGTTTTCAGCCAGTGCTTTTGGGTTTCTGGCAAAGGGCTCCGCACTTTCTTCTGTAGGAAAGCGACTAGGCCAAACTTTCATCATAGCATCTACAGAGTAATTTAAATTTTCTCTTGTATATCTGAACGTACCGCTCTCATGCACCACTTGACCCAACAAGTGTGCGCCTCTTTCTGGAGACAACTCATGGTGAGACACTATAGCCTTAGCTGTGTTAGGGCCAAAGGCGCCGTCTGGAGTTACGCCACATTTTTCTTGCAACATCTTTAATGCTTCAAACGCCATTCGTTTCATTCCTCTTAGCCATAAGATCTTCTAGGTTCCTAAGTTTAGTGCCGCCATCGTAAGCCCAAGCATAACCCTCATCAATCATAATTTCATTTATGGAAGTTTCATCTTCCTCTGATTTGTACAACCAACCAAGCATACGCCCAAACTTTCCGTCTTTTTCCGTCTTTACGGTAAGCTTAGATGCTTTCATTAAATGAATTTCTAAAAATTCTTTAGCCTCGTATCCCATCTCTTTTTCTTTTGAATTTTTAGTTCTAGTTTCAGGTGTGTCTATACCCGCAAGTCTAACACGCTCCTTCTTGGTAAGATCGAAACCAAGATCTATGCTGATGTCTATGGTGTCCCCGTCAACAACTCTATCTATAGATTTTACAAAATAAGTATACATTACTTCTTCCTAACGAATTGTTTGTACCCTTTCACACCGAAAGAGGCTGAAATTGCAATGCCTAAACTGTAAAAATACCAGTCCGGGGCCTTGTGAAGCTGTTCAAAGCCCCTGTCAACAATGCCTTCGGCACCCGGAATAAATGCAAGCACAAGCGGGATTGACAACACAATAACGAAAAATTCGTCTTTCCAGCTTGATCCGCTGTTCTCTGCCATGACCCGCTCCCAATCGGCAACGCTTGTCTTTTCAGACAGTAATATCTTTGCTTTCGCTTCGGCTTCTGTAAGCTTTAACTTGGCTTCGGCAGCTTGCTTAGTGGTCTTGGCATCAATCCATGATCCTGCCAGACTTGCTAGTGGTGTCAAAAACTGTAGCATTATTTGTTACTCCCCATATTTGTAAAACCAAAATATGCTGCTGTTACACCCGACACGGCAACTACATACACGGCAGCTATATCCGCTAGTAATTTAGACGCTTGTTCTAATCCTAGCCAAGAGGACACAACAATAGCAAAAGGATATAAAACCATGCCACTTAGAGCAAACCAAGTCATTCGTAACTGTGCATCACGCTTGGCATCAGCGTCTTCCATCATCCTGCGCCTGTCTTCAAGCATTATCTGACGCTCATCTGGATCGATCTTGCCGTTATCGTTTAGATCGTATTTTTGTTTGGGCATCTGCATACTCCTGTACTATTCTTTTTTCGTATCCCAATATAATCAACTTACCATTTTTATCATATGCTGCAAACTTCTTTCCATGTTCTATTATTGTTGGGCGTTCACCTCTAGGCAAGTCACCTTCATTGAGTTGTGCGTTACTAGTATTTGTGCTTTTTCTGCTTGTTCTAGGCATTGATTTTTGTCTGAATAAGTTCCTATTTGGTAATATTGTAAGCGATCTGTACTAATAAAATGTAAAAAAACCAAAACATAAATCATGGAAAATAATCCCTTACATCTAACCACCCCATATAATGAAGATAACCAGTGGCTCCTATAAATGTCATAACAAGAAGTACAAATATGCCTACTAAAGTAACCATTAACTCTTGTCTCTCTATAGCGTCACGCCGCGCTTGAGCCTCCGCTTCTCTTTTCTCTAATAAAACTTCTTTGCGTATTTTTAGTAGCTCTAACCATTTTGATCTTCCGTAAGTTTGCGTGATCCATTCTTGTAATTCAGCTTCAGCCTCTGCTGCTGCGCGGACCTTCGCCCAGCGATCCAACGCCGTAGCGTTTGCACTTTTGCTTGATATACCTTTTTTTTGTAATTGTTTCTTAGCTTGGTCAGTCGCGTCAAAAAATTGTCCAATCTGCTTACTCAGACCAGCTACGGTTTTACCAGCGGCTAACCCTGTTTTTAGGCCAGCAAGAATTGTTAATGGATCCATGTTTACATTCCATCGCTGCGCGTAAACTCAACGGTTTTCTCCAAAATCGCTACCCTAGATTGTAACTTAATAATCTCCATCATATGAGAAGCCATGCCGCCCATATCATCATTAATCATATCTATGTCTTCCCAGATCTCATTGTCGCCATCTTCCATGTCATCATAAAATTCTGACAGTATATCAATGATTTCTTGCAGATGGTCAGTATTACGCTGCACATCCCTAATTAGATTCGTCTTATCCGTAGCGTTGTTCTCAACAGTCAGAATGTTTACCGTCTCTTCAAGATTAGATATGGTACTGGCTTGCTGGGCAGTCCACCAAATAAAGCCACCAATCTGAGCTATTACAACCCCGACTACAGCGATACTTACCTTTGGTAGTTTATCAGACATCTAACTTAGGCGTTTGTAAACTTTTTGCCGCGCAAAGCCGCACCCGTTCCGCGCTTAGTGCCAGAAGTTACTTTTGCCTTCTCTGTGTTAGGCGTCGCCACTTCTACTAATTGACAATAAGGTATAGAACCCTGTCCTTTAATCTCCGCTTTTGTTACGGGTTTTGGCGCATCGGCGCCCCGTCCACTTACAATTTTAACTCGCATTATTGTCTCCGTTGTTGTTGTGCCTGTAATCGCATTATTTCACGTTCTGCGCTCGCTTGCAATTTTCTATTTGCTAAGCGCTCTTGTTGCTCCATACGTTCGTCAAACTCGCGCGCGCGTTCTTGCGCTTTCGATTGATCCAACTGGAGCTCCGCCTGATCGTTGGAAATGTTTGCCTGAACCTGCTGCTCTCTTATCTGAAGCTCTTTTTCTTTCAATCCAATTAATGGATCGGGCGCACCTTGCTCACCTGAAATCTGAGCGGACAATTGTTTCATTGCCTGCATTTCCTGCGCAATATTCTGTGCAACCAACTGTTCGAACTGAGCCTGCATCTCTGGCGTCATCTCCTGCCCTCCGATCTGCTGTAGCGCCATTTCTTGTGATTTCACACGCGCATGATCCATAACGTGTTTCTGAAGTGTTACCGCAACCATTGGTTGCTGCTGAACAATACCAGAAGAACCAAAAACAAGATGCGCCATAATATGCGCGTCGTGGTTTTGTCCCTGAAAAGCTCTAAGCTGTATTTGATCCAGAGCATCAATGTTCTCTTGAGCAGGATCTTTAGGCTGCGGCTCTTGAGAAGGCTTAGGCTTAAGTATTTTATCAACATCCCGAACGCCCAACGCATCGTACATACGTTTGTACGCCTCGTACATATCGTGAAGATCTGGCGCCTGAGCCGCCATCTGCATCTGCGTCTGTGCCAAAGCAATGCGTTGCGCTTGACTGAAAATATTTGGATTTGAAACAGGAACAATATCAACCCGATCATCAAAATCCTTGGCCATTACCGCCTGATCGTCCCCTACAACGGAAAAAGGGTACTCTTGCGGTAAACTATCGGCCATTACACGCGCAAGAATTTTAAACTCGTTCTTCATCGCATAGTGTAAGCGCTTATGAACAGCGCTCATTACACGAGCCCCCTGCTCCAGCATAGCAACCGTGGTCCCTACCGCCGCCTGTTGATTGCCGTCACCAACCTTCATGTCCGTAATTGTTGCGAAACGCTGACCCGCTTGAACCACAAAACCTAACAAATTAAATAATGTCTGATCGGGCCCTTTAAACGGTAAAGGCATCAAACTATCCCGAATAGCACCACCGGGGCTGTCTACATCCCTAAATTCACCCGGCTGTAACGGCTCTGCATCTTCCCTGATCCGTAGGCCGCGAGCCTTGAAACCCGCAGGAAGATTAGATAACGTACCCGCGTCAATCAATTGCCGCAGTGCAGCGGTCGCGGTCCGCGAAAGACCACCAATTGTATGAATTAATCCTAAACCATAGAACCCAAAACCCGGCAAAAACTTATAATGCGTAAAATATGGAATTTTTGTCTTCTGTTCGTCGTCCTCGCGAAAATTCCTACGTATCGCCAGTATCGCACCAGTGTCCTCGGCTATTGTAACAACGTAAGGAACCATAATGCCCGTCGGTTCGCCCTCTTCATCCTTCTCTTCAAAGCCCGGCAACTCCAGATCGACGTGAAATTCCAACAATGTAACGTCATAATCAATGTTTGAAGCAGACATCCCGTCAATATTATCAATGGTGTCCGTTGTGTCGTCTGTCGGCGCCTGTGAAGGGTTTACAGGAACATCAACATAGAAGCCTCCAACCTGTAATTTGCGTAAATTGTTCCACGGCATGCGTATTTCTTGCGCAACAAAGGGCGAAGTCTCTAAATCTGCGGCATCATAGGGTACAACAAGGTTCTTTGCGGGGACAAATTTGCTTACGGCGCGCCCCATTGCCTCATCAAAGTATGTTTTCTTAAATGTTGAGCCCGCTAAAGGCAGATAAAACAACATTTGATCCATTTCAGGCGTATATTCTTCCATAACATTCGTTATGTAGTAGTTCATAAACTCCCGAACACGCTTAGATTGCGCTTCTTTTTCAGGGGTAAGCTGCCCCATGATCTGTGTTCGAACAGGGCCTTCTGGCGGTAAGAGCTCATTAAAAGCCTGCGCCTGAAATTGTGTCGCTGCTTCGGCCAACATAGGATGCGTCACGCCCGTGGCGCCGCGAAACGGCTGCGTTCTTTCTTCGTACTTAAAACCAAGAAGATCTAAACCTCTATCGTATTCCTCTTCCCAATCTCCGCGACTTTCTTTGGCAGAAACAAATTGAGAAATAAGATCGCTGGATATTGAGCCCAAATCACCAGAATCCATGTCTTCCGCTAAATTAGCAAAAAAATCCCCGCCGTCTGATAAAGACATTCCCTGCGGATCAAAGTCTACAATTACCCCGCCGTCCGCTTCGTCAATAAAATCAATACCGTCCACTGGTTCGCCAGAAGCAACTCTTGTGCCCGGCATCTCTATATCAAGATCAACCTCAGCGTCCTCTATCATAGGATCGTCATTCTCGCGTTCTACAAAAGAAGCAACTGGATTCTTTGGCCGTAGTCCCATACTCTATCTCCAATGTTAACGTAAAACTAACACGTCAACTATATTTTGACTAGCGAAACATATTCTTCGCTGTTTCATTCAAAGTTCCTATGCCGCCCATCGTTTCAACCTCACCGCCGTCCGCGAGGCGCCGTGATAGAAAAAAGTGACTTATAAATTCAGCGTATGTTGGATTATTTTCTTCCAAAAACTCCCTAATCATGCGCATGGTTGTCGGTCCCATGTTTGTCTCAGGCGCGGTTTTATATTGTCTGAACAGTTCGCCAATTTCGTAGAAAGTTAACATTTCTCCATCTTTAAAGTTAATGACCGCAACAGGTTCACCATCTATGGTCAACGTATCAAGAGAAAACATTCCATCTTCTGTCTCGGACCCAAACCCTTGCTTTCTTCCATCTTCTTTCTCACCAAGAAACTGCCTTCTTTGATCCTCGTACTTTCTTTTTTCTTCTTCGCCCCCAATATCTCCAAAAAGGTCGCCCACATCCTCCTCAAGCAATCGCATGATTTCATTCATAATCTCCATTTCTCTTTGAAGTCTTTCATAACCCGGCGTGCCGGGCTCATTAGAATACGGAGGCTTTCCTTCTTCATCCTGCAATAATTTATTTAATTCCTCTGCTCTTTTCATCCTTTCAGATTTATTAGGGTAATAAGTGCCTTCAATATTAGGGGGTGTTCCTTTTTCAGGAGAAGGTAATCGGTCAATAAGTTCTCGTTCCTGATCTTCAAGCATCTGTCTTTCTTGTTGCCTTAATGACTGCTCGTCCCCCATTTCCTTAGTAAAATCCCTACTCTCAAGACCTCGTATAAAATCTCTCTCTTGTTCTTCTGCAAGACGTCCCCGCATACGACGGTTAAAATCACGATCTTCTTCGTCAATCTCTTCGCGGGTGCGGCGTCGATTTCCTATAGAACCAACACCACGCGCACCTATTTCACCCAGAGGTTGCGCCATCTCTCGACCCATGCTTGAAGACAACGACCCAACACCCGTCTTAAAAATCTCGCCGCCCTCGGCTTTGCTAAAAGGAATTCCATACTTCTCTTCAAGCTGCCTCTTTAAATAACGAATATTCCTGTCAATGTCCTCTTGGGGCAAACCCTTATCGTAACTACGATTAAACTCCTCCAAAAGGTCTTGCCGCATGCTTAAACGAAATAAATCTTCCATCGGCTTCATCATTATACTATCCCTCTTAAACTTCCAATTCCCTGCGTAATAGGGGCCGGTATCTCAGCAAATAAATTAGGCGGCTGGTAATTGCCCGTGGGCAACGGGCCACCTACTAAATACGGATTAAAACCCTGAAAATCATATGCAAATTGATTGCTGTTAACAGGGCCCGAATAAGCCATAGGATCGTAAGCAGCTGCCGTTGTTACGGGAGGCTCACCAGTAAACCCCGGTGGAGTTGTTTGCACCGGTTGCATTATATTATCGTCATAACCATAATCTACTCCTGCGCTACCCCCACCATCGGCTGGCGAGCCGTGAAGCATGAGCTGTAATTGATCTTCGTTAGCCTGTTGCTGTCGTGCCCTTACATCCGCCATATACGCATCAACTTGCGCTTGGGTCATGGATTGACCGCCTTCACCGAACATTTGATCTCTTGGCGTGTACTCCATACCTAAAGCCGCACCCAACATACCACCGCCAGCTACCGCGCCAGCAATACCCGTCGGAGCTCGGCCAGAGCCAAAAGGTGTGGCGCCCACGGCATTCGACGCACGGCCAATGCCGTACTTAAAAACACCACTTTCCGCTCCCGCTTTAGCTTCCGCCGCAGAAACATAGCCATCTTTGTTTGTATCCGCTTGTACGCCACCAGAAGAGCCAAAAACTGCGCCAGAAATCCCTTTGCCGCCACCGTCCTGCATATCAATATCTGGCGGTATCCACACGCCCTGATTATTATAATACCCGTATCCCAAAAAGTTGGGCTTGTTCTTGCCGCCATCTAACGGCGGAACCTTCGTAACAGGCTTGTTTGTAGAACCGCTGGCCGAAGTGTCGGAGTTTGAAGATGTAGACGCGGAGGATGAGGAAGAAGTAGAAGTGTTTGCAGAATACTGCCCAGCAACGTTTGGATTTTTATTCTTTGTGGCAGCGATAGATGTTTTCTTCTTGTTAGAGGCCTTCTTCATCCTATCGTCATAAGCGGCGTCATCAAATTTAACCTTCTGAAGCTTGCCGCCAATGTTTACAGCCTGCCCATGATAGCCCGCCTTCGCCGCCGCCGCCAAATTCTTAAACGTAGGAGGATCTTTCTTGTTAGCCGCCGTGTTATCTCGCGCCTTAACGTCAGCAGGACGACTGTCATTGTCGTCACTCGATGAACTGCCGCCAGAGGAGCCCCCATCCGCAGAACCACCATACGCGACCCACGGCCTCAATACATCTAAACCAATTAAATTAAGCAGCGTTCTCATGCCATGCTCCTTTGTTAGGGAACGATCCGTCCCTCTTGCCCCTGTGCGCCCGGACATCAATTACGTCAGGATATTGGGTGTAAAATTGCCTGCGCATCTCCTTGCACATCATCAATACATGATTTTTGCTGTAAGGTGCAATCATATCTACAAAAACTAATATGTCCCCGTCACGCCGCGCAAATATCTCCGCACCACTATATTCCCGACTCTGAAACTCTTTTTCCGTCATAAATGCCCACGTAATAAAACCAATGCACTTCTCATCAATATAAAATAAACGAATATGATCATTATCTATAGCTGGCAATAAACGCCAAGAAATCGTCGCAGAAGGAAAACCACTGTACGGCTCAACCGTCGTCCACAAACTTAAAGCATCACGAAGCACATTAGACATACACACACCCTACATTAAACATAAAAGAAAATACAGATGCAATTTAACCGTAGTATATTCGAGGCTCAATGTAATCACCGCCCTCTTCCCAATCGTCCGTGGGCAGTTGTACAAAATTACCCTGCCGATAACGCATCAACGCCTGCGTCGTGCTATCAACATAATCGTCATACTCACCATTCGGAAACGCCGCACACTCCTCAATTAACTCATGCGCCCACTGCTCATCTGGCGCCCAAACCATCCCCGCCTCAAACAATGGCGCTATACTATGTGCCCGACTCACCTTGTCATTCCCACGACTCGGCGTAAAATTCACAACAGGTATGCCCATGTTCCGCAGCTCGTGCGTCAACGGCGTGCCCGTCGCCTTCGCCTCAATAATCACGGTCTCCGGGTCCCAAAACTGAAACTGCTCCCACGCCTCGCGCTTGAGCTCAGGAAAATCCCACCGACCCTTCTTCGCATCCAAAAGTATTAAAGACGGCGCCCCCTCACTCTTAGGATAAAATACACCCCAAGTCGTTATAGCTGAGTAATCCGCAGTCTCCTTCTTGGAAAACGCCGTGTCATAACTCTGTATCACATACTCTAACGCAGGGATCTCATCCTCTTCCCACACGTTCCACCACTCACGGCGCAAAATACTGTTATCGTCGCCCGTGGGGTCCTGCTGGTACTGCGCATTCCATTTGCTCGGCGGAATAGACGCCTTCACACGCTCAAGATCATCTAAAGACCAATACTCTGGCCAACAAGATTTGCCGCTCGGCATAATCGCAGGAAGCTCAACAACCTCCCATTGATCCGCCTTTTCGTCCCTAGACTGCGATCGAATAAGCTGCCCCGTCAAATCCTTCTCATGCCACCGCGTCATAACAACAACAATGGCGCCGCCGGGCTGCAAACGCTGTCGAGGTCCGCCAGTGTACCAGTCCCACGCGTCGTCAAAACCATTGTTCGACATTAACGTCTGCTCTGAGTGCGGGTCATCAATAATCACCAGATCACCACCACGACCAGCTAAGTTCGAGCCCACACCAACAGCATAGTACATGCCGCCGCGATCCGTGTCGAAACGTCCAGAAGCTTTTGAGTCCGCCGCTAATCGCGTGTCAAAAAGTTCCTTGTAGTCGTCTCTGTCCAGAAGGTTCTTAACTTTTCTACCAAAGCCCACCGCGAGCTCGGTTGTGTGCGTCGCCTGAATGATCTTCATGTTGGGATTGCGTCCCATCATCCACGCGGGAAACAAAAAGGATGCAAACTCAGACTTCGTGTGTCTCGGAGGCATATTGACGATTAATCTTTTTAATTCGCCAGATGCGATCCTCTGCAATTTATCTGCGATTATCTTATGGTGGTTTCCTGCAATAAATTCTGGCCACATAAGTTTCACAAAAGTAAGGAAATCTTCGTATGACCGCTCCTTTTTTTCGATCTGCGCCAACCGATATTGAAGTTTCAGTAATCTTTCGCTGGCATTATCGGAGTTTATAGTCGGCATCGAGGCTCCTGAAACGTATCACCGTATAAGATTCTATAAGATGATATGTTTTAAATTTTTAAAAATTTTTATACCCAAACTTTTACCAGCAAAACTGAAACATGCAAACCTTTTTACGTTTTACGATGTTTCACGTGAAACATTCCATAACCGATTGAAAATATTCGTATAATTTTATTTTTGTATTGTTAGTGACGAACATGCACTTTATGCGCGCGTGTGGGGGGGATGGGGTAAAAATTTTTGCTGCTTAAATCGTTGTTTTTGCTGCATTTTTTAGCCTCTATTGGATCTGGGGCCCCTAGTCGCGGCGCGCGGATCTGGGCCAGCTGGCAGCGAAAAACGCGACGGCTGCCGCTCAATGTTCCACATTTTCCCTAGTAAACCGGCCAGCTGGATCTGGCGCCAATCCCCAGCGAACGCGGCACGCGGCGCGCGGATCTGGGGCGCTGGCTGTATGTCAAAAGATAACAAACACGGAAACAAACACGGGAATTAAAATACAACGTCGAGCGGCAGCTGCTCCCGTTCGCGCTGCCAGCCCATAAGTTTTAGGATAACTGGGGACGGCGCGCGGGGCGCTGTTTTACCGATTTTTAACGGGGATAAAAAAATCCCCGCCATTTCTAGCGGGGATGCGTTTTGAAAGCTTATAAGCGCGCTGGGTGCGCGAACGGGAACGGCTAGTACATATCTTGATAATAATCATCTATTTGAGCCAAACGCCATTCGGCCAGCTCGCGATCGCTGTATTCTTGCCAAAACCTAAACTGGTATTCTGGATAGCTATCTTTAAATTGATCCAGCGTCATATCGCTGGGGACGGCAATTGAAATATCGCCGCCCGTTTCATCATAACAATTTGCATATTTGGTGCCCATTACGCGCCCCCCGCGATTTCTTCAAGCTCGCAGCGCAAGCTATCAACGGCGCTCATATGCTCTTCAATATTGTCCGCGATTTCTTCGCGCTCTTCGCCTTTAGTTGAATAGCGCAAGTTTTCTGGCATATTTTCGAGCGCTTCCTGCTCTGCCTCATATACCTCTTCAAGTTTAGCATATGCATCATCGAATTTGGCAATTACGTCTTTAAGTATTTTTCTACGTTCCTTATTCATATTACCAGCCCCCCATTTCTTGGCGACGTTCATTCTGGGGTTTTACGACGGCCAAACAAGCAGCAATCGCAGCTGCTGGCGTTGTGGCGTTCTTATCGCTTATTTGCTCTAATATGTCCCCGTCTTCCCAGCACTCAACTAAATAGTCCCAGCCGTCATTATTGTAATTATTTAACGCGTGCTTTCTAACGGCGTTGATTAGATCTAATTCACAAATATTTGTCATTTGATTACCTCACATAAAAAAGGGGCAGGATCGCCCCCGCCCCATTTAAATAGTAATTTTCAGTAAATAGCAAGTTTTAGTGATTATAGCCTATGCAATGCTCAATATTAAAAATGAGCTGGTATTGGTGGTTTTTATTATATGCGCTATCTGGAAGGCTAAAAACCCCAATTGAATGGGGTTCTATTGTGCATGTAGTCCATTGATCAAACGCGCACCCGCAGCAATCGTGCGAGCAATGGCAACGGCCAACCCCAAAAAAATAACACCATGTATTCGCCAAACGGCGCTCGAATAGTCTTAAATGATCCTGAATATGATTATTCGATTGGCGGGCGTTAAAACGGGCGGACATTTGGCAATAAATAAATTTGCTATCATCGTTTTGATTTGGCCATAATTCATTGTGGCCAGAAATGGTTTTTAAATGTTCAACTTCGATCAATTCAAAACGGCGCAACCGTTCTAAATCTTGATCGGTTAAATTGCCGTTGCAATCATCGAAGACGCGCGCGAACGCCTCTTGCAATTCTGTTTTTGAAAATCCCTCTTGATCTAACATTTTAAAACCCCTCAAAAATTATAGCGTTGATATTTTGGGGCAGCATGCGCGCGCGGAGTAACAACGCGCAGGTCTAGCTCTTCGAATTCCATTTTTCGGGAATAGCGCCCAGCGTCATTATTTTCATTATATTCTTGGCAGAATTCACGCGCTGCCTGCTCGCAATCAAAAACTTGATTTTTATAATAGCTCTTGGGCCCTGCGCAGGGCTCTAAGCCGTTTGGGTATTTGGGGTTATCGCGCCACCAATCGCGTTTAAAACAAATATAAGCCATTTTATTTTCTCCCCTTTAATAAGGCATGGATAAGCTTAGCCTCTTTTTTGCTAATGGGTTTTTTGGATGTTGAAATTGCTTTTTCAACAGCGTCTTTATTATAGTCAGTCATTTGATTACCTCACATAAAAAAGGGGCAGGATTGCCCCGCCCCTTAGTTAAACAGTAAATTTAAGTAAATGTAAAGTTTAACCCGTTTTTGAAATAAAAGCATTTGAGCTCTTTTTAATGAAACACTCTAAAGCGTTTTCATAAGTCTCAAAATAATTTCCCCAATTCCAATTCGTTTTCGCGTCTTTATTCCAATGTGCAACGACGTAGGGGTGCAGCTCATTATCGTTGCGACGTACTAAAACTGCATAATCTCCGCCAATCCTGCCATGATATGGCGCTTTAGCTAATACGGGAAATGAATTAAGCTTTTCGGGAACCAATCCGCTGGGGCGGGTTTGATCGCTTCCTGCTTTATCAAACAAGCTAATTGCTAAATTCCAGCCCATTGCAGCAAAAAGCGTTGCAACCGTTCTTTCCCCGCCGCCGTGCTCTTCGATTTTAGCGTGCAATTCTTGCCAATCTTCGGGCGTGTGAAATAAATTTAATCGTTCAAACATTGTATGAAACCTTCCATATTCAAAATAATATTAGCCATAAATGGGAAATAGTTTTCTAAAACCCGTTCTATAAGTTGATCGCTGGGGTTTTTGTCTATTGAGCCCAAGCGCTCAGCTAGTTCTATTATATCCCCGTTATAAACGGGAATTGGCAGTGCGATGCCTGCCAGCCAATCAATTAAAGCGGGTCTAATCCCCATTTGCTCAATATCTGATTTTTTCTCGCGTTTAAAACGTTTGGCCAGATATCTAATTTTTTCATCTTTAGACGGCTTTACGTGTATTAGTTTACCATCATAATCAAAATCTAAATTTTCCAGAATAAACGCCTCATAACGCGGCTTATATTTCGTGTGATGTACTTTCATTTTTTGACCTCATAAAAAAGGGGCGGTTTTACCCCGCCCCAAGTTAAATAGTAAATTTCAGTAAATGGCAAGTTTTTTATAAATTCAAGAATTGCTCATTCCAAGCGCGTTTAATTTTTAGATTTATAACGCGGTCAATATTTTTGGGGCAAAGTAAACGATAACCCATTAAAGGCGGCAATTCTTTTAAAGCATTGCCAAAAAGTTGATTATAATCGCCATCATTAAACAAACGGTAATAAGCATTTTTTGCCCGTCTTAATTGCTCCAAGCGCCAATTTTTCCCGCCTTTTTGTGAACTGGGCAAGTGAGCTTTAGTTGAAGTGTAATAAGAGCCGCAAGGGGATAACGTTCTTTTATAAACAATTCGATCATCTATTAGATCGTGCAAAATTTCTAATTTCTTTTCGTGCTTCCCATTGCCTGCCCAATACGTTTGATCAAGTTGACCGCGTTCCCATTTATAAACCTCATACATTATGACGCCTCGCGTAATGGGGTTATGACCGCGCTGGATGCAATCGACTGCATTGTATGAAAAGCTATTCCCGATCCCATGTCATCTAATATGCGTTTGGGCATAACCAAAGCAAAGCAATTATATTCTGAGCCGAAATTTACAATTGCAGGATTTAAACCAAACTTTTTAATAAAAACTTTCGCAGGACTTATTCCAAGCAATTTAGCCATTTTACCAAAGTCCCCAACATAAGTAGGATCTAATTGTATTTCAAAAGGCTTGCCGTTTAATTTTTGATAACATTCTGGCTGGCTATCAATTTGTGGAATTATGCGAGTAGTATCGGGATAAGTTGCGTCAATATACTGACATTGCACGCCATTAATTATGGCATGCTCTTTTTCAAAGTTAATTTCAATATCCCCAGAATTAACTTTTATGCCTGTTAAAGCTTTTTTTAAGTCTTTTAAATCGACTATTAAATCTAATTTATTTGAGGGAAAAGCGGATTGGGAAATCACTTCCAATTCATCTTTAAAATAAAAAGCGCGATGCCCGTCTGTTGATACTAAGCGGACCCAATCCCGCGTAATAATAAAATGAACGCCGTTTAAATAATATCGGGTTCCCTCAGTTGATGCGCATATCATTGCGGCTTTAAGGTATTTTGGATTAATGGTTATTTTTGCATTAGTCATTTTGACCTCCATAAACTAATTATGTAAAAACCCGTAAACTATGCAGTTTTTTTTGTCAAATAAAAAAACGGTGCTTATTTGCCCCGCTTGTCATCATCATGGCGATCCCAGCCTAATCGCTCATAAACTTGTTTCAGCTCTTTATCTATATCTGTTTCACCCCTATCCAGCCATTTAGCAAAATAGTCTAATAGCCAAAGCATTGCGGCGCCTCTTTTTGTTTTGTTATTGCGTCAAAAAGATTTTCCCAATTATCCCGACTATTCTGTTTATACTTTGGTTTTGTCTTTAAACCGTTTTGAGATACTTCAATAGCCTGCGATGCATGGTAAAGACACATTTCATATCCAGCTGTTTTATTTTCTGGAGCTCGCTTTACCAATATCCAACTTGAACCGTTTTGATTGCGGCTATGAAAAGATACTTGATGGGGTCGCAGCTTTACCGCGTTATGCTCAGAATATTTTAATTCCAACAAGTGAAACTGCCCGTCCGCGTTTATGAAAACGTCAGGAAAACCAAGCCCCGCCCAGTTTTCAATCCTCTCCATTTTCCAAGACTTCCGCAGCATCATCACTTTTTTCCGAAACTGTCCCCAAAACGCGCTCTCTGGCTTTGTCGCGGTTTTTGTCGCTTTTTTCGACGGGAGTGATGTCAATAGTGACTGGGTCATATGTTTGCTTTAGCTCTTTAATAGCGTTTAACACTTCTTCTTTAGACATGCTATCAATAGTTCCATGCCGTATTTCAGATTTATTGACGTAAATATCCCCTTGCGCTTGCCCTCGACGGTATTCGGCTTGGACGGCAGCACTAAACGCGCCGTTATCTAAAGCGGCATCGCGGATCGTTTGTAAGTCTTTCAGGTGCCGTTTATATTCAACGCCATACTTTTGATCCAGCTCCGCCCTATATTGCTTAATCGCTTTAACAACGTTGGGTTTAATTGCAGGGTTAGTTAGTTCATGGGCTCGCACGTGCGCAGACTTAGCAGGGTATCCCGCGTTAGTCGCTGCATCGCGCAATGTTATCTGACCATCTTTAGACACGAGCTCTTTAACAAAAAGCTCTTCGCGCCTGTTTAACGGTTTATCTTCGGGTAAGTATTTCTTCAGGTATTTTTTCTTAGGGCGCTCCGCACCTTCAGGAATGACATAACGATCCGCTTTATTCATTTTTTTCTCCTTCGTAAAATAAAGTAAGTTCACTCTAAACCAAAGGATATATTTTTGTAAACACGCTTTATGTATATATAGCCAGAAAAACAAAAATTATTTTTTTTATTTTAAAACCCGCATAACGACTTTTGCTCATTAAGCACGGTTACACCTGCCAAAAAACAGTGTAACTAACTTTGTAACTGATAAGCCCTTATATAATAAGGAGAATTAAGGAAAGTTACACGGTTACACTGGTTGCGGCTACTTTTTGAAAAATTATTTTTTTTATTTTTCTGGCCGTATATACATATAAGGCGTTTATTATGTACCGAAGGCCGCGATAAAGAATTCGCGCATATCGTTCATTTTGTGAAAGACTTTGACGCCATGCGGCTGCGGAAGGTGCACGGTATAGGTATTTCCTTTTTTGGACCGTGAGACGAGAATGTCGATCCGATCATCATTTGGCAGTACGTAGTAGTAGTCTGGCAGGGTGCCTTGTTTTTTTATTTTTCTAATTTTGGTCATAGTGTCCTCCTTTTATGTAACATGGCATAAAAAAACCCCGCCGTGAAGCGGGGTTTGTTGTTTATTCTTCTGGATCTCTTGCCCAGTCGTTTGCCCAGTCGATGGCGCATCTATTGGTGCAGAACTTACCAGCATATAGGGTATAGGATTCTCCATCCCAAAGGGATAGTGAATAACTAGTAAATTCGTTTTCACTACCCTCGTTCACAACGTAGGATCTATCTTGGACGATCTGGAGATTGCCTTTATAGGGCTCGTGACTCCAATATTGTTCGGTAAGTTTTTTGGCGTGGGCGCCGCAATTGCGGCACCTCACTTTACTTTTCCAAGACCAAGCCATTACGCGCCCTCCTTGACATTGTACCCATGTTCTTCGCGATAGCCTTCGAGAGCAGAGAGCTTCTCAAGAACCTCGCCCCAGTCGTAAGCGCAGTGGCCATCAAGGATCCCTTCGTGAGAAAAGTCCATAGGCTCGCCCTTGGTATCGACGTCTTTGTATCCATCGACCCAATACTGGGAGAAGCGATCACCATACCCATAATAGCTGGACACTCTTTCGATATTGATTTTGACGTCCATCTTTTTAGCCAAGCGTTGTGCTTTGGCTCTGTTACTGGCCGCGTGGTCCACGGTCTTAGGCTTACGAGCTGCGTTTGGTATTTGTATTTTACCTTCGTTGATTAGCTCGTGAACCGTTTCGACTCGACATCGTCGCTTCACATACTTGCTTCGAACGCTGACTATGTCTCGTGTTCTTCCGCAAACGTACCGTCGGCCTTCGACTAACTGAAAGTGATTGCCTGCAACGATCAAGAAAACGCGGCCAGTGGTTCGCATGTCTTTTGAACCTTTGAGCCATTGATTTAACGTCGGAGCGCTAAATCTGGTGGCAACCGTCATTTTCCTATTGTGAATGTTACAAAGTGACAGGGCTCGAAGAACGTGGAAGGTATGAGAACCCGTCACTTTCCTTTGACCGCTGACATGTCGGATCAGCCTTGCAGCTTCACCTGTAGTCATTCCCGTTACAGCGCTGATCACAGCCGGTCCGCAATACCGATTTGTGTCGCTGGTTGTATTGTTAACTGGTTTTATTTTAACCATAATATTAACCTCATTGTTAAGTTGGAATAGACATTATCGGGCGCAATTGTTTCACGTGAAACATTGCCCTAGTCGGCTAAAATCAACGATGTCAAATAACGTATCAAACTTTGTTTGATACGTAAGAGTATCACGGTTTACTAATATTTACGATGCGACATAATGTCGCACCCTAAGTCATTGTTTTTAAAGGGTTTTAAATTGTTTCACGTGAAACATCAAAAATTCGGTGAAATTGTGATGCCTTCCTTTTCGAGCTCTTCGTATTCTTCGATCTGATTTGCGAGCTCCGCGAGCCGTGGGTCGTTGACCCCGTAATCCCAGATAATATCGTCGTAATCTTTTTCAGCAGCTTTTCGCGAGGACACGACGTCGATAAGGTTTTTTTGTTTATTTATAAAAATCATTAGTGGATTGTGCTTTCATCTAATTCGTCCATGAGGGATGCGGCGGTTATACAAAACTTGGCCGCATCTATGACGCTTTGTTTATCGTTGGTTTGTTGGAGCATACTAAGCAGGACTGTTTGAAGTGCTGATGTATAGACGACGTGGGGCTCACAATCATAACCGAAGCATTCGTCGAGCGCATCGGTTATGACCTCGGTTGTGACTTTAGCGTCTATAATCATATTTTCTAATTTATTTGCCATACTTAAATGTACCACGGCGCCGTGTTTTTTACCATTTATCTTTAAAAACTTTTTTAAAGACGCCGTCGAGCATTTCCGCGTCTTTTTTTAATATTTCTTGATTGTCGTTTTGCTGTATTGACGTCCATGCAGATCCGGTCCAGCTATACGATGCACTGTCAACATCACAATCGCCTTTAGACCATACAAAAGCTTCACTTTCATGCGTCCACATTGCCGTGCCCTTCAGAACGAGCGCGTTACCTACAATATGACGGTCGGCCATTTTGCTGGCTTCTGGATTGAAGGGTAAGTTTTTTAAGAGCCCCTCTTCATCGACCATGAGCTGCATTAGGTCAGTATCTATGACCATTTCTACATAACCACCGACTATATCTTGAGCTTCTTTTAACGTGGGTCTTTTATCTGTTATCGTTGTGAGCATTTTTTTTCTTTCCGAATCTAAATTAATTATTTGCACTGTTCCTAGACCGCCACATTCTTCGCAATCTTCTGTGACCTCTTCTAAAGAAGGGGGGCTATCTCTACATAACCACGGCTCTGGCCGTTCATATGATATTTTACCCGTGCCACTGCATTCTTCGCAGTCTTCGACGGTCGCTTCTACTTTCATAATATTACCTCCTTGTTTTTTTACTTGACAAACCCATATATCTTATATCATCTTATATTTGTCAAGTAACAAGGAGACGACAATGGAAATTAAGTACCATATTTTGGAAATCCACTTTAGGCAGCAACTGGACGCTGCTAAGGCGGACATAACTCTTTTTGAAAATCTTTTGAAAGATTGGAAGAAAACGGATCGTGAGGCTTTCGAAAAAGAAATACCTTACTACGGGCAGATCAACTGTTCAATCGAACGGTTGGAGAATGCCATCAGAAATTTGCAGGCGGATCTAAGTGAAAACACTCTTATGATTAATCGGGATCTGATGGAGCGGTTCAAGAACCTCGGTAAGAAAGCGGGGGTTAAATAATGTTGTACAGGGTCACTGTTGAGCTATCCGAAGCTATTGAAGCGGAAGATGTTGAAGAAGCGATGGAGGAGTTTCTTACTCGCTTCGAGTATGCGGATGTTAGGAATGGAACGTGGCGCATTGAGCCCGATAAAGGGGGCGAAGAATGTCTTACGAACTAAAAGAGCCAATGCCTGAGTGCATTTCCAAGTTTGTCGATACGGCGTGTGAGCTGAGCGTCATACTGGGTGCGGCGCCTGTTTCGTTATCTCGTAACGGGCGCGTCTTGTCTTGGGATAACGAAGATAACGAAGGGGGTTACTTTATGGATCTTGTTTTGCAGGATGATGGAGAAACAAAAGCCTTGTTTGGGGAACACACTGATCAACGCAAAGCGCACGAAGCTATAGGTTATTGTCGCTATCAAAACGTTAAAACTGAAATGTATTGGGAAAATCATAAGGAGGTAAATGATGCCAAAATTTAATCTTTTACGCAGCTACATAGTTGTGGAGTCGCACGAAGTGGAAGCTAAAACAGAAGAGGAAGCTATCCAATTAATTGAAAAAGGAAGCGTCGAAACTCACCGAAAAAGTTATGATGGTGATTTTGATAAGAACGAAGACGGTTCAATCCTGTATACTTTGGAGGGTTGTGAAGATGAGTAAAGAAAACGAAGACGTCAAACGACGCAAAGCATTGGCCATTAGCTTGGGCGAGCGCACGGGTTATGATTTGCATTGGACGCAAGTCATTGACGATAAGCACTGCGTTTATCTTCACAATTGGGAATATCCGGACGACGTGGAAGTGTATCACAAACCGCTTCCCATGACCGCTGAACCGTGGATGGACATTCTTTATGAGGACAGCGCTTTTCTTTATCAGGGCGCCGAGCTCCCAGAGCATTTAAAAGAGAGCACCGCTAAGCGTATTCAGGACTATAAAGAATATGAAGAGGAGTGCGAAAATGCATAAGTATCATTTTTGTTTTGATGGCGACTACGGTGCTATGTTCGGCACGATCGAAGCCAAAAACGAAGAGGAATTCTATCGAATTCTGAAAGAGGATCACAAGCAGGACATCAATGCGGATGGCCACTTTGATTGCCCCATTACTGGGGACGAAAAACCTTTAAATTGGTAAGGAGAAAACAATGCCAAAACAATTATTAAATATCGACCAAGTCGTCGAACTAACCGGACTATCTGTACAAACCATATATCGCCGCACACGGCTCAAGACTTTTCCAGAGCCTGAAAAAATAAAAGGCAAAAAACATTGGGCTAAAACAGAAATCAATAAATGGGTAAAAGCCAATGCCAAGCCTAAAAAAACGCCCGTGGCGCGCGATCGTATTCGCACGATAGAAAAACCGAGGGTCGATCCTTTTGTTGAAGCCGTGGAGCGTTCTGTTCAGGGGCAACTGGTGGCGGAAACAGAAAGTCAGAAGCGCAAGCGCATGGTTATCTGGGCTCTGCTTATAGCCGTCATTATTGTGGGCGTTTTGATTTGGAGGACCGTATGATTGAGTATTTCACGGCTCTTTTGATTTCCTATAGTGTGCAGGATCAAAAAATTGACACGGCGGTTTGGTTTGAAAGCGAGAAACATTGCGCGTCGGCCATGAATAGCGGAAGTGCAGATGGTATCTACAACCATCTGTACGACCTTTATGGCAATGATATTATGATGACGTGTCAGACTACCGATAAAGTGTCGAGATTAATTAGACCGAGGATTAGACCTGATGGCGGAACTTAGCAATCACCCTCTTAAAAAAGGCATACCGTTAGAAAACTATCGAAAATTTTCTGAAGATGGTTATACTATAGCTGAGACCGCTCGCGCGCTGGACGTATCTCCACAGTGCGTCTACAGCCAAGCGAAGAGGTATAATCTTTCTTTTCGTAAGAAAGACAATCGTGGCGGAAGGAGGCAAACTAAAAATGACTGAAGATAAACGTATTCCATTACATTACTTAGATAAGCGAACTTTGAAGTATTGGAATACAATTGTTGATAATCTTGAAGATACGGCACGAAGAAACGATGCTTCGTCGAGCGCGCAGCAGGACTTATGGCGCGCTCAGGCGCAACTTAAAAAAATAACTTCAAGATGGCGTAATAAAGGTTATCTTGTTTAGATAACTATTTTATCTAATTCTTCTCTGGCGGCAGTGTCGAGCTCTTCTTTTTTAGCATTGTCCCTAGCCGCTTTATTTTTTTCTTTTTGAACCTCAACAACCTTTAAATCATTTGGTGTAAGGTTTTTAATTTTCCAAAATTCAAACATCATGCGCAATTGACCACCAATCGTGCGCCCTTCAATGAAAGCGACGGCCACCAACTCCTCGTAGGTTTCTCGTGGAACAAGCACACTTGCCCATTTTTTTGTATCCATGTGACAAAACCCTTATTTTATCTGAGAATATATAAGATTTTATAGAAAGTTCAAGAAAAAAACCCCCGTTTTCGTAAGGAGGGAAAACGAGGGCCAAGTGTGAGGTCAATATGTCAACGCGAGAACAAAAAGAACCGCTTTTGACTACTATCGAGCAGTACTTAAACCAACGTGATTTGCGGATCGAGGTTTAAGTCTCTTTAGTCTCTCCCCAATTTGCTCCAATGTCAATATCGCATTTGTTTGGAATGCATAATGGCATAGAATTCTCCATAATTTCTCGTATTTCTTTAGCTTTTTCCAAGTTTGGCACGCTAAATGCCAGTTCGTCGTGTACTTGAATGAGCGGCAAGTGCCCTGCTTCGTATACTTTGACCCAAGCCGTCTTAGTCATATCTGCGGCAGACGCCTGTATCAAACGATTAAGCGCTTTGTAGGTCATTGCACGCTTTAAACGGGTAGTTGCACCGTGGGCCGCGACTGCTTCGTCGTAAGGCATGGCTTTATGCATATCGAACGTGTCTGGCTCCCAGAGATTAAATCTACACTTTCGCCCCTGCAAGGACCGTATGGATCCGCTGGACCGTCGATCTTCCAATCGACGCTGTACCCCGCCATTGAGCTGCTTAAGAAAAGGCAACTTTGAGTTAAATTGTTTTAAAATACTTTTGGCTTCGTCAACGGACACGTCCAATTCGCCCGCAAGCTTGTTAACGCCCATGCCATAAATAATACCGAGCCCCACGGACTTGGCTGCTTTACGCTTGAGCCCTGTCATTTCTGCAACCATTGTATGGAAATCTGTGTCGGGGTCGTTTGTATATGCATCCACCATGTCTACGACGCCACTTAACTCTGTTTTGGTGCTCTTGCCGTATGCATCCGCGTAATGAACCGCGATCCGTGGTTCCTGTTGCGAGAAATCTATGGACGCCCATTGCTCTCCCTCTTCGGGTAGAAACAGGCTTCGGATCATTGGGCCCAGTTCTGGATCCCGCGCAGGAATTTGCTGGAGGTTGGGGTTAGACATAGAAACGCGGCCAGAGACCGTACCGCCATCGTCTGATCTAATTTGATTGATATGCCCGTGTATGCGCCCGTCTTTACCAACGAAGCGCAAAATGCCGTCGATAAAGGTGCCGTTGATTTTATTATACGATCTTGCTTGTACTATTGCTTGCGGCAGCTCGTGCGGATGGTCGCTTAGGAATTGCTTGGTAAACGACGGGGCGCCCTTTTCTGTTCTGGGATATTCGAGCCCGACTTTATCGAAGGCTTTGGCAATAGATTGCGCGGCCCAGATTTCTACGTCGGTCCCAACACTTTTTTTAATTTTGACCATTAATTCTTTTTCACGTTTCATCACGTGTTGTTTGCTGCGCTCGGCTTTATCCAGATCGACCCGCACGCCCCGCATGGTCATATCGACGAGACACGGTAACAACTTGGTTTCGAGCTCCCAGATATTCCAAAGATCTTCTCTGTTGAGCATTATTTGGAAATGCTCCCATAGTTTCAGGGTCAGTGTTGCATCCTGTTCTGCATACTGCCCGACGAACTGGGCGGGTAGCTTCCACATTTCGCTTTTAGGATCAACGTTAAATTCTTTTGCCGCTTCGACCAGATCTTTTTCGTTTTTCGTTTGACCCAGATAATCGTAGCCCAGCGCATTAAGGCTGTAGCTAAATCTATTTTCGTCTAACAGATTAGCGGTCATCATAGTATCTATGATACGTCCGTTGACTTCGAAGCCCATTGCTTGGCACCAGCCCAGATCGTACTGGGCGTTATGCATGACCTTGTCGCATTCTGTTTTAAGGTGCGCTTGTAGCCATTTCTTCACAATGCTTTCGTCGATATTGCCGCCGCCAAGATGCCGTGTTGGAAAGTATCCCGACCAACCTTCGGTGGCTATGGCATAGCCAATTACCTCGCCGTCTTTAGTGGGCCAGCCCGGTCCTTTTTGCTTGATATACGGGTCTCTTGTTTCTACGTCTATACATAGAACTTTAGCTTCACGTAGGTCTGGGAGCTCCGAAGGCGGAACCCACTCAGTTTTTGGCGTGAATAGTGGAAATTGCATTTTTGTTGTTTTCATCCTGCTCTCTTTGATTTTTTGTAAATTCTGCACCCAATGCGGAATACCCACATTTATCCACCCATGAATCTAGATGGTCTATGGTTTCTAGTAAGCGACTGGTTTTGACCCAGTCCATCATTAATGCCACGTGTGCGGGGGTTATTTTACCATGACTTAGAAGAGCTGCACTTAATATGAGGTTCCAGCCGTCAGCAATGCGCTCATGGTTTTCAAATGCATCGCCATAATCTTTTGCGCGGTCTCCGTTTACTAGGTTGTCTGCCTTGTTTAAAATTTGTTTACGATTCATCTTCTTTCTCCCTTGGTAAGTAGACCATGACAAAAGTTCCACACTTTGGACAACTCAAGTTGGTTTCCATAATATGCTCTGGATCGTCTTCACAGTCGTGATCCCCACCCCAGATAAGTTCAGTTTTACAGTGCCAACAGTTCATATTATATAACTCCTTGTTACGTCTTCAGGTTCAACGATGTATAAATTTTGTCTTGTTCTTGTAACGCCTACGTAAAAAACACGGTGGATATCGTCGCCACGCTCTTTCAATGCGGCTGTTGTTAAATCGGTAAACAAAACAACGTTGTCGGCCTCTCCGCCTTTTGCCCCGTGGATCGTGGATAGTTTTATGCGAGGCACGGCATTAAATTTTTCTTTCCTGCGCAAGAGCGACGTAATGTATATTTGATCCACCATTGGCAACTTATCCATCGCCTCATGCCAGATCATGGTATCGTTTGCTCCGAGGCCGTATTGTAGCTGCAAAGTCGGCAGATCAAAAACTTTGTCCTTATCGTGGACACTAAACCGTTTAAAGCCCCGCGCAATGCGCACCCCGTTTCCTGTCATATAATCGTATATTGCCTGCGCGGTATCACAATCTATCTGGTGCCCTTTTCGTAGACGCTCCCACCCATTAACGGCGGTGCTTATCTTTTCGGATATGGATCGGTGGCCGTTACGCTCAAAAAGGTATCCGTCATACTTAAGCTGCGTTGCTACGCTAGACAGCATGTAGTTTGCTTGCGCTAACACGAGCCAATCTCCCTCGGACATGTCAACTTCGGAAACACTGTAAATGCGTTGTACTTTTCCTATTTCTTTTCTGGGCAAATACTTCTTCGGAAATCTATTTTGTATTCTAGTAGATATGCTCTCGGCAACTTTGTGTACTTCTGCGGGTATACGATACGACTGCTCAAGCACTTCAGAACCGCTTGGCAAACCTATAAAATGATCGACGTCTGCTCCTGCCCATTTATAAATGGCCTGATCGTCATCCCCCGCAGCATACATGCTCTTTGCCCTTTTATCCAAGGCATGCGCAATGTCCCACTGTAACGGGGATAAATCCTGAGCTTCGTCCATAAAACATAAATCAAACTCTGGGCAGTAATTGATGGCATTGTCTACAAATTCAACCAGCATATCCGTGTAGTCAATCAAACCATGCGCGTTCTTGTAGTCGTGATATGCTCGGTTAACATAATCTACTGTCATCCAGTCTTCTTCTAAACTGCTGCAATTGTATTCGGTTCTTAGGCTTGTCTTTTTCAGCCGTGACAAATTGATTAACCCTATGATTGGATGGTCTGACGTTATGAGCCCCACGTCGTCGTCGTCCAACGCTGCCGATCTTATCGTAAGTACTATGCCAATCTTATTTGATAGCTCGTCAAAATGCTCTCTCTGCATGAGCTGGTTTTCTTTAATGCCTAACATCATATAGGCCAGAGAATGCAACGTCCTAAAATACGGAAGGTCTTTGTCAGGGTTCAGGTCAAAGCGCCGTGCGGCGCGTTCCTTGGCTTCATATGCAGCTTTTCTGGTAAAAGCTAGGAACGCAATATTGCTTGGCTCTGTACCGCCTTGAATGGCTGTATCTACCATGTTTAACAGGGTTGTTGTTTTGCCCGTTCCCGGAGGGCCGAATATACGAAACATTAAAACGGTGCCTCATTATTTGCCCCGAAGTCAGGGGTATCCATAACAACGGCTACGTTATCAAAAGAGGGAATGACCCAGACGCGCACGGCTTTGCCCTTGATCTTTACGACGGTGCTTTCGCCGTTGCGATCCCGTAGGCGCTGGGCAATCTTATGTGACTTATACTCAAAGAATTTATTCTTGCGTAAGTGCGCTTCAAAGTCTTTTAACCTAAAATACGTGCGGCCTTCGTCGTCGTCTGTAAAAGGACGACGCAATAATATTTCTTCCCGTACTTCGGCTTGCTGCATTGTTGTACAGAACTCTTCCAGATAATCGTAAAACTGACCGTCAATCGACGCATCTTCAGACACTTCTACTATGGCGCCCTCGGTTTCTGTCATATCCATGAGCAACTGATTAATCCTAGCTTCCCATTGTTCCTTGCGCGCGGTTCGCGGTAGGTGGTTCAACTGCTCTACACAAGACCGCTGAAATTGGCTCTGGTTCATCAACGCTTCTGTGTCGAGCTCCAGAGGCTCCCCGTTAACGTCCATAAACCATACTGGGGGGATAGAGTTGTATTTGCGGAGGTTCGCGATTGTAGCGCCTGCTACAGCCGCTCCTATGCCATGTTTCCTAGTTCTACATAGTTCCGCGTTACAATAACTGTTAATGGGCGCGTCTTTGCATTTAAACGCATAATCTTTTTTCTGAAGCTGCTTAGCAACGATGTTGACCTCGCTCAACGGCAGGGGCGGATCCAGATACTGCATATTGTAAGTCAGGATTTCGGACTCCCAGCTATCGGGATATGCTTTGCGCAGATAAACGCCCAGATTAAACAGGCCGTTATTACGCCCACCTTCAGAGATACGCTGCTTAGCTAGTAGCTGTAGGCATGGCGGTCCGTCGGGTAACAGCTCATCCGCCTTTTCTTCTACTGTTAGCGCAAGCAGTTGCTCGCGTGTTTGCACATGCTCTTTGTGTAATTTAAAGAAGTCTTCCAGATCCGCCGCCGCGCCATCGTCGTTAAACGCGTACCGCAATCCCATTTCCTGATCATAGTAGGGTAAGTTAAGGAAGTTCCCTACATCCCCCCGATCCAGAAACAATTTTACTTGCTTTGGAAACACCTCTGATCCGCCATAGCCAAGAGCCGCAGACATGTGATTTAGAACATCCTGCATTTCTCTAGCTGGCACCCAGTCGTCTACAAAGATAAACAGGTGGGCGCCGCCTGATTTGGATCGGCATACAATTAGCGGCAGCTTTATTTTTCGAACCCGCTCAATAATCTTTTTGTGGTCAAGCGGGTATTGATCGACGTCGATACAACCCCACTTAACTTTGTTTTCTTCATTAATCGGAATAATACCAACGCTTTGGCCTTTGCCAGATAAGTGGCCTTCCCAAAGCTCCGTGGTCCGTTCTTCACGAACGACAGTGGCTTTCCCTGTGTTTTTGCCGTTTGCCTGCTGTTTATTTATTTTATACGTGCCAAAGGCTTGCTTTAGGCCGTCAAATATTTCGGCAAACTTTTTTGCGTCAGACATTTTAACCTCAAGAGACAAGTAGGGCCGCAACTAAGTGCGACCCATTAAAATTAAAACGGTATTTCGGTACTGTCGGTACTACCGCTGTTTTCGTCATCCTGAGAATGTTTAACGTTTACATCACCCGCTTTTATAGATTGAGCAAATTGCTTTGCCTGCCCATAAACAGCGGCCTCGTCTACTTGCTTATCTAAAGAAATGTCCCAGCCGTGCCATGCACCTTTGCTGTTTTCCTCCTTCACAGACTTAAGACTATACACGTGACTAAACCGAGGCATTAGAAACGGCTTGCCGTCTTTACCTGTAGCCATACGGCCCTGCACCATAGAATTCCACTTACGTGATTTCTTAAGTTGAGTTGACTTCATTGCAATCAATGCAGGCTGCGCAGTCCCTTCTTTGTCGATAACCAATACAAAATGCTGATGGGTATCTTCAATATAAGTCCCGTCGCCGCCTGTGACATAATCCCGATTATCTTCTTTTGAGCGTTCTGTATCGGGACGCTTTTCATCTGGAGTAAAGATATTAACAGGAGCTCCAGTTCCAGAACCACGTGGCGCCCATTCAATAAATCGACGTTGATACGCGCACGGGATAACCTTGACGCCATCTTTTCCTGCAAACAATTCTCCAGTCACCGTATTATAAATGTCCCCTTTGCGAGCATCTTCTAACTCATCAAGCAGAGGATCGAGACCAGATAATATTTTGAGAAACGGTAATGCAAGATCGTCTTGCGTAATATTTTCATTACCAACACCCGCATCCTCTTCGAAGATGGACATGTCAAATGCCGCAACATCTGTCTTTTTTTTCGTTGCTACTTCCTTACCAGCCATTATATTTTTCCTTTCTTAATAACTGCGCGCTCTCCTACAAAAGCACCAAATAAATCCATAGGGAATGAGTCCCCATTTTCTACACGTTCACGCACCCACCCTCGGAGAGTGGAGCTATGCACGCCTTCTTTCTGTTCAGGCACTAAACCTTTTCTGCTGATATCTGATAAAAGCTCTGCGGCTTTTTTATCTTCGCCTCTGCCGAAACTGCAAGATACAACGTTCTTAATAATGTCGGAATGATTGTTGTCTCGCAGCCATTCAAATGCTTCTTCTTTCTTTGTCGCGGGAATAGCGGCGCCGTATAAAGGTTTCACTTCTACCTTGCCCCCGTCCGCTAATGTGAAAGAGGAAACTCCGAGCTCTGTAAGCATTGACGGCATATCTTCATCCGTTAACTTAAGTAACTCTTTCTTCTTTTCCTTTAAGTACGTGTCGATCTTTTCGATCTCTTCTTCGGTTTCCCGAATTCTTTTTGCTATTTCAGCAACTGATTTCAGCCCTTCACCTGATACGGTTTCAACGCTGTCGGAAGACGCATCGTCTTCCATTAAACTTATAATGCTACTCATGTAAGCTCCGTGTTCCGTGTTTCATGTTTCGTTATTAAAGAGGTTTGTAGCCTCTTGCCATCTTATATATTTCTATATAACGTAAGGTGTCAAGGAGAAAAGAAAGATGTATGAATTTAAGACTGAACCATACGAACACCAAAGGCAAGCATGGAAAGAGTCTTGGCGTAAAGAATATTATGCTTTGTTTATGGAAATGGGCACAGGAAAGTCCAAAGTTGCTATAGATACTATGGCTGCTTTGTTTGAGGCAGGGGAGATAGACACTGCTTTAATACTGGCGCCTAAAGGAGTTTATGACAACTGGATACAAGGTGAAATACCCACGCACCTGCCAGACCGAATCAAACATAAAATACTGCGCTGGCAACCAATGGTATCTAAAAAGTTCTTACAAGAGCTCAAAGATTTTGCTATACCCAAGTTCCGCGAGCCAGAAACTTTGCACATATTTGTTATGAACGTGGAAGCCTTTTCGTCTGGCAAGGGCTCCGAAACGGCGTTAGATTTTCTTAAGCTTAATCCAAAAAGCATAATGGTTGTGGACGAAAGCACCACTGTAAAAAATAGACAGGCGCAGCGAACCAAGAACATTATCAAATGTGGCAGGCTTTGTAGATACCGTAGAATTCTGACAGGCTCGCCCATTACAAAAAGCCCTATGGATTTGTTTAGTCAATGTGATTTTTTAGAAGAAAAATGTCTGGGGTTCAATTCGTTCTTTGCCTTTCAAAGCCGCTACGCGGTCATACAGAAGCGAATGATGGGGGCTAGATCATTTAACGAAGTAGTCGGTTATCGGCGCTTAGACGAGCTCACAGAGAAGCTGGAACCCATTAGCATGCGTGTTTTAAAAGAGGATTGTCTGGATTTGCCGAAAAAGATCTATCAGGCGCGTTCCGTCCATCTTACCTTAGACCAGCGCAAAGCATATGACCAAATGAAAAAACATGCGCTTGTTCTTCTCGAAAATGGGGAGCTCACAACGACGCAAAGTGTGCTCACTCAGATTATGCGTTTACAACAAATAACCTGTGGGCACCTTAAAACAGACGAAGGCGAAATGCTTAACCTTAAAAGTAACAGATTGAATGATCTGTTAGATGTTGTTGAGGAAGTTAACGGCAAAGCCATTATCTGGGCAACGTGGTCACACGATATTGTCGAAATTACAAAAGCTCTTAAGAAAAAATATGGGGAGGACGCTGCCGCGTGCTATTATGGAGAAACACCTCAAAGCGAACGGCAACAGATTGTAAACACGTTTCAGGACGAAAACAATCCGCTACGTTTCTTCGTGGGGCAACCAAAGACAGGTGGTTATGGCATTACGCTTACCGCTGCCACAACAATGATTTACTTTAGCAATAGTTACGATTTAGAGATACGGCTTCAATCAGAAGACCGAGCTCACAGAATAGGGCAGGAAAAGCCTGTAACCTACATTGATTTGCTGGCAGAGAAAACAATCGACGAAAAAATAATACAGGCGTTGCGTAACAAAATTAATCTGGCAGGCCGTGTATTAGGTGAAGATGCAAAACAATGGTTGCTTTAGTTACCAAACAAAGAGCCAATGCCTGCCTTAGTTCCTTGCTGTCGTTCTTCAATCAACTTCGCAATAGGGTCATCTGGAAATACCGTTGAATATTGAGTTCTTTGGTTGTTATTGCCTGTACCACTGGGGTTAGCCACGGGAGAAGTTGGCTGGAGTGGTACAGGCTTATTCGGCGCCGTCTGGGGGGGTTGATTGGACACCGAAGACAAATAATTTTCAAGTTCTTGCTGTGACGGCATTTCTGCTGCTTCAGCCATAGAGCCTAAATTTACATTTGGAAATGTAAATTCTTCCATATTTTCTTCTATTTCTTCACGAGAGGGCACAAAACCTGCGTTAAATAGGTAAGCTCGCAACTGACGGTTGAGACGAATTGCTTGATTATTTGTTCTACCTTCAACACCTTTAGCAATGATCAAAGACATTAACTTTGGATCTTCTGCGGCCTGCACTAAGAGATCTCCTAAGTATTTTTTGGGCATGTAAATAAAACGATTAGCGGCTTCTTGTGCAAAGAAACCCGGCACCTGAATAGACCCACTCATGCCTAACGCCTGTGCTGCTTTTGTACCTCCCCGCGCACCAATAACACGGACAACAAGCTGTACAAGACTGTCTGGTAGCTCCATTTCAGGAACAATACCCGCTTTTCCACTTTGTAAATTCTTTTCAATAAAAGACATGTCGTTTAAAAGTTTACCAAAACGTGTTGCCTCTGTATCCGAAAACATCCCTTGCTTACGCATTAGAGTGAGGAGAGAGTCTTTTCCGCGAGCCAAGGGCTTTGTGAAATAATCTTTGTACGCTATTAAACTGCCCTGACCTTCACCTTTATGCAATCCTGAAAACGCGTAGGCATGATCCATAATAGCAGAACGCAAGCCGTTAAAAACATCGTCTCCAGCGCGTCTGGATGCCAACATAAGAGCGCTCATATTTTTTGACGGATTGTCTGTTCTATTGTTTGGATCTCCAATGATCTCACCAATTACATCGCCGGGGCGTTCGTCTTTACCAAGAAATTTTCCAAAAGAAAGTTGGTCTTTTAGATTTTTACTAAACAAACTGTTTTCTTTAGTTGTGTCAGCCAAAACTTTTTGTGCCACTACCGCATTGCCTAATTCTTCTTTAAGCGTTGGAAAACGAGATAAGGCCGCGTCGTTTTGATTCATCCAACTTGTGAGGCCCGCCATGTTTACGCGTCCAGTCTGCGGATTATAAAAGCCAGATACGGCACTTCGAAGCATTGTTTCTTGTGCCGAGAGCACCGTTCCAAGTTCCGCCGCAGACGTTTCCGCAAACTCTTCACCAACGTTTTTTACTAAAAATTCTGCTGCGTCCTGTAGCTGTAGCAAATTTAAATTTGTTGAATTGACGCTTCCGCCCAACACTTTATCTTTTAAAAGCTCTGGAGGAATTCTATCGCCCCCAGTCCCCTTTTTAGCTAATACAGTGCCCGAAAAACTTCTTGTAAAAACATCGTTAAAAGCTCGGCTAAAGGAAAAAGCGTTTTGCAACTTTTGTTGATTTTCCGTCAACATTTTGGGGTCAACCTTGTCCCCTGCGTTTACTTTTAAACCTAAGTCATCCAAGGCCGCTTCTGCCATTTTGCCATAAAAGCGGGCATTTCTGTATTGCCCCGCAGCGAGGGAATCTCGTGTGTAACCCAGCATCGTGCTTCTAAATTTCATAAGATCGCCCAACGTTACTTCGCTTGCTTGAGCAATTTGAGACTCTCCAATTTCTAATTTACGAGCCCCCATTGATTGTTGAAAGGCGCGTTCATCCCCTACCTTTTGAAGAGCTTGAACATAATCAATCATTTTCTCTGCATACGAAGCCACCCGACTTCTTTGCAGAGCCGTCATGTAAGAAGAACCGACGGTGTCAAAACCTTTTTCCCTAAAACGTCCTGCTGCATCAGAAAGATCTTTTATTAATAACGGCCAATTAGCATTTGGGTCGCCCTTCATCTCAGTAATTGTTCTTTGAAGATTAAAATTGCTACCTAATTGTCCTTCAAGTTCATCAATTACATTATTGTATTTTGCAGACCAATCTTCCGCTTTTTGTAACACGGTAGAAGCACGCTCATCCATTTTTGAAATGCGCGCAATTCCCTCTTGATATTCTTTGGTAAATTCGTTTGACGCCTCTGCATCACGGCCAGAAACGCGAGCAACAAACTTGGTTATTAAGGCCGGCAAAGGCTCTTCGGGCAAAACTTCGTCGTTTAATATTTGATCAAATGTTCTAATTACATTTGAAGCGGACGCCTCTTCTTTTTTATCAACTAAATTGTAAAGAACTTTTTCTTGCTCTCTACCCAATTTCATTACACGACTAATGCTTTCGCTTATAATTTTACCTGCTGCCGCGCCATCGTCTTGCGTGGTGGATAAAGATTTACCCGCAGTCTCCATTGCATCGGATAAAGCAGAGTCAAGCAAAGAAGAAAGTGTTTGTTCGTAATTCTGTAGTTGCACTTGCGCCGCAAGAGCTAACGCTTCTGGATCATCCATCTGAACCAAAAGATCCGCTATAGAATTCATTGCCTCAATATTTTGTTGTGTTGCTTTGTTGGCCGCAGGAGACGAACGTTTACTTCTTATTAAAGCATTGTTAATCAAAGCCAATGCAGGACTTTTTGATTTAAAGGCAGATCGTATTTTGCCGGGCTCAACGTTTAATTGTCTGCCAAAAGTTTCAAGTTCGGTTTGGTTTAAATCGGATAAAGCTTGACTTACTTTTTCAGGATCCTCTCCAAAATCCTCTAAAATTTTAACAATTTGAGCCCCTAACCTTTGTTGTCTAGACCCTTCGCTACGACCCCTTATTAAGTTTGTAACAGCTTGTTTAATTGGTGGAAAAGCTTTGGTGGCGAGGTTAGCGGGATTACCTACCGTTGCAAAAAACAATTCATTACCAAACCTTTTTAATGTGTTGCCGGGATCCGATTGTTCCGCAAACCCCCCCGCTGTCGCGGCAGCGCTTAGAGCGCCGACTTCATATGCTCCAAAAGTACCGGGGCTACGGCGCGCTGAATCAAGGATTTTGTCCACTGGCGTAACGCTCACACTCGGTTTTATGCCCCTGCTTTTAAGATAATCGTGAATAAAAATACCGGTGCTTTAATGTGGCAACGAGAATTACCAGCTGGATACACGGGCGGTGTTGATGGTGATTTAGGCCCCAAAAGTGTCCCCGTTGTTTCTCAGGGTAAAATTTTTCTTCTCGGTGCCGAAGGGAATCTGTTTTGTCTCGATGCAGATAATGGCGAATTGAAATGGGATAGAGAATTATTGAAAGACTACCGTGCCCAACCTGGTTACTTCGGAGTGGGGTCATCGCCGATTGTGGTGGACGGTTTGCTCGTGATCAATGTTGGGGGTCGAGATGCATCGGTTGTTGCCTTGGACATAAATACCGGAAAAGAAGCTTGGCGGACATTCGATGATGATGCAAGCTATTCGTCACCCATTGAGGTTGAAATGGATGGTATTCGTTTAGTGGTAGTTGTAACGCGACTAAATTTAGTCGGTATCGAATCGTTGAGTGGGAAAGTTGTGTTTAAGACGCCCTTTGGAAAATCTGGCCCGACAGTCAACGGTGCAATTCCTGTGCTTGTAAAAAATGATCAAGGATCTTTTGTTTTTGTAAGTGCTGCCTACGGCGTCGGAGCGCGATGGTATCGGATTTCTAATGACATGATTGAAACGGTTTGGAAAAACGACCGTTCGTTTTCCAGTCAATATTCGACCCCGGTAGAGTTTCAGGGAGCATTGTTTGGAACGGCTGGGCGAGAGGACTACGGCAATGGTTCGTTTCGCTGCTTTGATCCTTCGGATGGAAAAGTCTTGTGGGAAGAGACGGATTTTCCTGTAGGACACACCTTTTTAGTCGACAATCATTTATTGGTGGTAGATTGCAAGGGGAGCATGCACGTTTTAAACGCGAATCGCGAAAGGTTTGATCGAATTTACAACGGTCAATTGTTTGATGGAGACGCCCGTTCGATGCCAGCTGTTTCTAATGGTCTGTTGTATGCGAGGTCGAATGCAGTCGCTGGGAAGGGGGTACTGAAGTGTGTGGTGATTGGGAAAGCACGTTAGATCATTCGTCATAGTGTGGTTTTCGGAATCTGTACCGCAGAGCGCGGAAAATTTCGGTTTGCTGGCAGTGCAGCGCCGGTGCCTTGGGTTTAGTTGCTGCTCCACTTTTAAAAAGAGCATTGTAGAGACCGTTCGGGTTGTAGGGGTTGTGATACGAGATTTAGCCAGGACTGAGTTCTAATTTTTCGCCCGGCCAAATGTTTGTGACGTAGATTTAAGAAAGGTTCCGCGCCTCGGCTTGAAAATCTTTGAACTACTACAACCATAACGACTGGAAATGTTCAGTTGAATAAAAATAAAAAGACTCAGAAATCCCGTTCCTGACACTTAAATAGCGTCTATATTTCTACACCAGAAATTGTCTTCCCCACCCCGGAGGGCAAAACATTCAAACCGTCACAAGTTGGAAAATAGCAATGTTCCCTCAAGAAATGTCCTCGATAATCTTTGTTGGCGTATGGTCTTTGACCAGCGTTGGCGTTGGATTGATCAGTGGGTTTTTGATTGGACGGCTTTACACCTTGGGTAACGAACCCCGGAAAATCAAAAAAGACCGGGAAACCACGATGAGTGCTTTGTTAGAAGTGATGAACAGCACTCACCAACTCAACGAAGATGTCGACATTCATAATGTGGCGTTGGAGACGGCGAAAAAAGAACTCGAGACCATTGAATCGGAAACGCAGTACGACTCCCTACAGACCACTCTCGTTGATAATATCACCCGGGTTGTGCAATCAAATCGTCGTTTGGAAAACGATCTGATCGTTTCGCGATTTAAACTTGAAAATCAAGCACAAGAGATCGACCGGACGCGTCGAGAGGCGAGGACGGACGCTCTATGTAGCGTGGGTAACCGCAAGGCTGTGGATGAGAATCTTCAATTTCGAATATCACGGTACGACAATAAGGGAATGTCTTTCGGTTTGATGTTGATTGACATTGATCATTTCAAAAGAATTAATGGTACGTTTGGGCATAAAGCTGGTGA
>WLWF01000380.1_pt1 | contig 43201 bp, 49 predicted proteins | sample 6718331 | NCBI WGS metagenome assembly WLWF01 (sample SAMN12718692, study PRJNA515312) | sponge metagenome | isolation source: marine sponge | host: Mycale hentscheli | place: New Zealand: South Island, Marlborough, Capsize Point | collected 2003-05-01 | reverse complement strand
ATACCACAGTTACCAAGCGATACACAAGTTTGGCAAGAAATAAATGAGTCAGGTCAGTCAATATATTATCTTGTTTATAAATTACCACAAGAGGCAGCAGATCTATCACCAGGTTTAGAAAACTTTACATTTAGATACAAAGTAAAAGACTTAAAAGAAATAGCAGCTACAGGTAATGTAACTCCTGATGTTGTTGTAACAAAGAATGGTGAAGTCTATTCTACAGAAGGTAGTTCAAACATTACTGTTGATGACTATACAAACAGTTTTTATTTTGGTGATCATACTCAACTAGCAGCTATACATGGTGGTATGGAAGCAGGTGCAGTTGGTTATGAATATTTTATAGAAGCATTAGAACAAGAAGCTAAATACAAACCATACATATTTAGTAAGAATGCAGCAGGACAGTATGATTATCTTGCCGTTGCATTAGAAGCAGCTAAAGAAGGTAGGACAGCTAGAGAATCAGAACTAGCAGATACAACTTGGTGGAAGACACATACAGCACAAGAGAGAATACAGATGAATGCTGCACATAAAGATCCTGCTACATTTAGTCAACAAGGTATTAAAACAAGAGAAGATATTATTGGCAGGATGTTGTCAGCAGGATTAACAACATTAGATCCTGCAGTCATTGACGCTATTACACAAAAAGCACAGTATGGTATGTTTGATGACGCAGATATAACTAACACAATTAACAAACTAGCTAATCCTTTAATTAGATTTACATTAGATCCTGAAGTTAAAGCTGCATTAGAAGGTAAGACGTTAGAAACTATAGAACTTACAAGACAAGTAGAAAATACAATTAACTCAATACTTGGTCCTGGTACATCAGATAACTTTAACTTAGAACAATTAACTGCAGATTATGCAGATAATCCTACAGCTTTTACACAAGACTTTTTACCTAAATTACAAGATCAGTTTCAAGCAACATATACACAATACAAAGGTACTAACGTTAAAGCATATGAAGAAATTGCACCAAGTTTAAGAAGTGAATGGGTAAGCATAACAGGACAAAGAGCAGACGAAACCACTGCACAATGGAAACAGTTTGCTGCTACTAATGATATAGCAGAACGTAAAGATATAGCATTCGCAGCAGCAGCAGAGCTAGGTACGCAAGCATATAGAGATAAAGTAATTGCTGATTTAGAAAACAACTTTGGTAAAGCAGGTGCGCGTGCTACAGGAGGAGGATCTTTTAGATGAGTATACTTTCGAGGTTAATAGATTTTTTACCTGAAGAAGACAGACAAGCAATTGCAGCTGCAAGACAAACTGGTCCAGTAGCTGTTGCAGCAGGACCTGCAACAATGGCTAATGATAGACCATCAGAAGTAGAAGTAGAAGCTATTGCAGATCGATACGTAGCTGAACAAGCAGCAGCTTCAGAAGTAGTACAACCTGTAGTAGAAGAAACACCAGTAGAAGAAACACCAGTAGAAGAACTGCAAGTTAGTGAAGATACGGAACCTGTAGTTACAAGTAATAATACTACAAGTGATGAAACTGTTGTAGAAAATGGAAGGTTACTTGTTTACTCTATTACTAGAGACGCTAATGGTAATGTAGTTAGTAGAACATTTTTAAAAGATCTTGGACCAACAGGTGGAGGAGGAAGCGGTGGAGGAGAAGCACCACCAGTACCAGGAGATCCTGTAGAAAAATTTAACGTTAAAGAATTTGCACAAGCTAACTATGGTTTTTTAGGTCAAGAGTTATTAGATTTATTTATTGATGAATACAATGTTAATGGTGGTGACGCAGATGAAGCACTAAGAGGTATGCGTACTACACAAGCATACAAAGATAGGTTTCCTGGAATCTTTAGAGAAGATGGTACAACACTTAGAATAGAGAGTAATACACCTGAATTAGATTACATAAAGATTAAGGAAGATTACAGAACATACTTAGAAGATTACAATTTAAATCCTGATTACTTTGAAAACCAAATTACAGATTTGTTTACTAATGATGTAGATCCTACTACTTTTGCTGACAGATTAGATACTGCATATACATCTTTGTTTACACAGTTTGACGCTGTCAAACAATACTACGTACAAAACTATCCTGGTATATTTCCATCAACAGATGATCTAACTGATGAAGCTATATTTGCTTCTTTTATTAGTGAAGATATATCATCAGACATAATAGAACAAAGAGTTAAGGTATCACAAATAGGTGGTGCTTTTCAAGAAGAAGACTTAACTATATCTGCAGATCAAGCACAACGTTTAGTTAGTGCAGGACTTAGCGGTACAGGTGCGCAACAGATAGCACAAAGAGCAGAAGCTAGGTTACCTAGATTACAAAGACTTGCTAAAAGATTTACAGGTAGAGAAGATATCTTTGGTCTATCAGAGTTTATTGAATCAGAAGTATTCGGTGAAGGTACTGCAGCACAACTAGAAGAGAGATTAGAATCAGAACAAGCGTCAGTCTTTACAAGAGCTGAAGGCGCAGCTGCTACACAAGCAGGTGTAACAGGATTGGTTGAGCAATAATGTTTAAATGGGTAAGAGCTAGAAATAAAAAAGGACATTACAAGTCTGATAAGGCATGGACCTGGTGGAATGACGCTTACAAAATAATATTGACAGAACAAGGAAAAAAACTAATTACCGTGTTTTTATGTGTTATAATAATTGTATTGGCGTGGTCAGTATCCGCCAAGTAAATAATAGATCGACACTCTAGCTTAGGGTTCCTACGTCCTAGCTACGTAATAAATTCGTAGAGGTGTTGTATGCGTATGTTGCAGCGCCGATTCAACATGTAATTAAATTTTGTAACCACTCCCAATATGTACCACACCTTATTGGAGAATAGTGTAATCGTGTGAGAAATGGAGAATATCAATGACAGACGAGCAAACAATGGACGGCATGGAAAACAATGACGGCATAAAAGGTTTAAGAGAAAAACTTAAATCAGTTGAACAAGAGAATAAAGAATTAAAGAGTGTAGTTAAAACTTCCCTTTTTAAAGATGTTGGATTAGATCCTGAATCAGGAACTGGTAAAATGGCTTTTGATCTTTATGATGGAAAACCAAACACTGGCGAACTAGGATCATGGCTTAAAGAAAATTATAACATCGATACTAACGTACAGCAGAACAACGAAGTAGCTGCTGCGAAGATCGCTGATAGTGACGATAGGTTACAGACTATACAACAAAATTCTGTTGCACAAACACCTGCCGACTGGACACAGAAAATGCAAGACGTAATTGCAAGTGGAGACACATCTGTAAGAGATAGTCTTAGAGCAAAAATAGCTTTACAAGAAGAGCAAAAAAACAAATAACTCGTAAGAGTAGAAAGGCAGCTAAAACATGGCAGCAATATCAGGTGCAAATCCAATAGTAGCTAGTGATATTAATAACTTTACTGGCGAACTTTTCAAGATCACACCTCATAGAACACCTTTACTTGCAGCGGCAGGTGGTTTGAATGGTGGGAATGCGATTAACTCGACATTCTTCCAATTCCAAACACAAGACAATGCAGTTGTTACTTCTGTTACTCCTGATGATGAAGGGGGATCCCCGAACTATTCAGGTAGAAGCAGAGCGTCACAACAGGGTGTGCTACAGATTTTTCATGAAGCAGCGCAAGTATCTTATACTGCACAAGCAGCTTCAGGCGAAATCGTACCGTTTGATCTTGCAGGAAACTACAAGAACTCTGATCCTGCACTCGCACTAGCAGGAACAAATCCAATCAATGATGAGTTAGCTTATCAGATGGAATTAGTATTAGAACAAGTAGCAAAGAAGGTAGAATGGTCAGCATTCAATGCGTCTTATAATGATGGTACAACAGGTAACCGTCAGATGAGAGGTTTGAAAGAACACCAAGACCTTACAGGCGGTAACTCCGTCAATAACGATGATGGTGCAGGAACTCCTGCAGCACAGAAATTAAACTGGGACATCATTGCTTCAGCAATGAAAACTCTCTATGACGCAGGTGCGCCAATGAGACAACCAGTTCTTATGGTTTCTCCAACAATGTTGTTGGATCTTAACAAAGAACTCGTTAATGCTACAGTTGGTTCTGTAAATTATGGTATCTTACCAAGAGACAGAAATGTTGGAGGTGTTGACATTGATACAATTGTTACACCATTCGGTTCAATCGGACTAGCATTATCTGACTTCTTACCATCAGGTACAATTGCAGGATCTAAGCAATCATTTATCGTTGACCTTAGTTTCGTCAAACCAGTATTCCTTAACATTCCAGGTTATGGAACTATGTTTGTTAGAGACTTAGATCAAAACGATCAAGCAAGAATTGCTAAAGCAGTATATATGGAAATGGGATTCGACTTCGGACCTCAACAATATCACTGTGCAATTGATAACGTAATAGGTTAATACCTATTCATTAATTACTCAAACACCACTATTCCACCATAGTGGTGTTTTGAGTATGTTAGAATTTAAAATATGGTATACGGTAGAAGTAAAAGCGAAGTAGCTTTAATAGACATTTCAGAAGACGCAAGTAACAGCACAGGAATAGACGTAGATAACATGCTATTAGCAGGGATTGTATTCCCATCTGCTATGACTGGTTCAAACATTACTTTTGATTATTCAGTTGATGGATCATCATGGGTTGATGTATTTGAGACTGATGGCACAGAGGTATCATACACAGTAAGTGCAGGTAATGCAGTACGTGTAGATCCTAGTGGTTGGGCTTTTGCTAGCGGTGGTTACATTAGAGTAACTTCAGACGGAACAGAAGCTGCAGACAGAAAAATTAAATTAGTATTTAGAACTGCTTAGGAGGACCTTTGTCAACATTTGGTCAACTTATTGACAGAACTTACAGAGAGTATCTTAGACCTGTAGAGGAACAAGAACCCCTTACACAGATTGAAGATATTGTCGACATTGACTCATTTACTGGAGGTAGTGGTACAACTGGTATTACACCTACAGCTGTTGAAATATCATATAAGTTAGGTTTACTAACACCAGAAGAAGAAGAATTAATTGGTGCAGGTTCTGTTATAGAAATAGATCAGGAACTTATGATGGTGGAAAATATAAACACCGTTTCAAGAAAACTTACAGTAGAAAGAGGAAGACTAGGATCTACTGCTACACATCATTTAACAGACACAGATATAATTATAAAACCTAAGTATCCAAGAATTAACGTAGCAAATGCAATTTCGGATCAGGTCATTGGATTGTTTCCTTCATTGTATGCTGTTAAAAAGACAACACTTACAACAGCTTCTACACAATTTGTTGAAATGCCTGCAGGTACACAAAGAATATTACAATCAAAGATTAACGACAGTACATCAAATACGACAGTATACAGCGACATACCATTAGAGTTGTTAACAGACTTTGCAGGATCTACAACAGAAGCAGCAGTACAGTTTCCTACAACCCCAACATCAGGTAAAGATGTTTATGTTGTATTTGCTTCAAAGTTTATAAGACCAACAACAGAAGATACAGATTTAAACGCAGTTTCAGGACTAGACGAGTTCCATGAACAAATAGTTATGGTTGGTGCTATTGCACAGTTACTATCAGAACTAGATGTTGATGTTTCAACACAAGATTTTATTACAGAAAACTTAGAACAAAGAGGTATACCTGTAGGTTCTGGTGAAAGATTACGTAACTCTTTATTAAGATATTATGGAGTATTACTAGACAGAGCAAGAAGGGAACAAAGATCAAGATTCCCACAAGGTGTAGAGCTTTACGGAATTAGTTTTACCTAATGCCTATACCAAATACATCAAATGTCGATAGGGCATTAGCATGGGGTTATCATGCACAAATATCAGACGGTACCACAGATTTATTACTTAGACTTGCTGTAGCACCAGGTAGAGAACTTAGTATTACAACTGCACCATTAGCTGCGCAACAGATTAACACAGCACAAACACCTGAAGAATTTAGAGCAGAGTTTGGTCAAACTTATGGAAGATCAGATTTTTCTGGTGGCGCAGGATTAGATCAAGCACACCAAAGAAGTCAAGGACCTAACGATTTCAGAAGATTTTTTGACAGTAAAGGCGTAGATGTTTTTAAATATGCAAGTGAAAAAGGACAAGCATACAAAATAGCTTTACATCACGAAACAGAAGCAATAACATCAAGAGCAAGTACAGAAACAGAACAACACATTGTTGCACACGAAGATGTCTTGTATGTAGCGCAAGGACATAATGTTTACTATTCTTCAGACGAAGGAGATACATGGACAACAAGTGATCCATACTCTGCAGGTCCAGATTTTAATGTAACAGGTTTAGCGTTTGAGGGGCATATCTTATATGCTGCACTTAATGACGGAACTGATAGTATTGTTAGACAATTAGACACGGATAATATAGCAGGTGGTTGGTCTAACTATATGAACTTACACTCTAGTCATATCTATACACAGATATATAGTGTAAAGAATTACTTACTTGCAACAGATACTAATGGTAAGTTACTTGAATTAGATGGCACAGGATCTCCAGGTACAATAAAAGATTTACCTTCAGGTGAAACATGGGTTTCTGTAGAAGACGCAGGTGCTGTAATTTTAGCTGCTTCTGATAGCGGCTATATATATTCAATTGTCGATGACACAACAAGTGGACTTGTATTACGTGGACAAACATACATAGAGGGCGAAGATATTGTAGATATGCACGAGTCAAATGGTATTATATTTTTCTCTACATCACAATCTACAAGTGCAGGTGGTAAAGTTGGTAGAGTTTATAGAGGTCAATTAAGCAATGATACAACTCTTTACAACGTAGCAAACAGACAACTGATTAAAGAATTTGGAAGTGACGACAGCACGCAAGATCATTCGCCAACTCAATTTCATTCTACAAGAGATCAAATGTATTTTGGCGTTATAGATAGCGGAACAGAAGTTGATTTATATTCGATATTTTTACCAACTCTAGGTTATGCAAGAGATATATACTTTACTACAACAACAAGCGGTTTAGTACAAGGTATAGCTGTTGCAAAAGATAGATTGTTTTTTCTTGTTGCAGGTGTAGGTTTAGTAAAAGAAGCAGATACATACGTATCAGAAGGATATTTGATTATGTCATCAGCAGACTTTTATACATCACAACCTAAACAATGGGTAGGATCAAGAATATATCTTGACGATATTGAAAATAATGTCAGTGTACAAACAGATTTTAGTAACGATCTAAATGATTTAAATGTACCAACTTCTACTAGTTACTCTACTATACAAAACATAGAACAGGGTGACGGTGGTGAAGAAGTAACTATACAAAACGTAGTTGCTAGATGGTTTATTCCAAAAATAACTTTGAAATCTAATCTTGCAAAAGACGCAACACCAGAAGTATATTCATTTGCTGTACGTGCATTCCCAGAACCAGAAGACGTTATATTAAAAATGCCTGTTAACGTATCTGATAAATTAGAACGTCCAGGTAAAAGAGGAATAACAGTACCTGGTGCAGGTGCTAAATTATTTAACACACTACAAAGGTTAGAAGGTAAATCTGTAACATGCAAAGTTTTCAGACCTGACATAATTGTACGTGGTATCCTAGAGAATGTAACTTTGCCTATTACTGAAATAGTACAGAGAGGTTCATCTACAGTATTTTGTACAATACAAGTACGTGGACAGCAAGTAACAAATACATTAGATGAAGTTACATCATTAGGTGTACTAGGTGTAGGAGAACTAGGTGTATATGAGTTTGGATCGTAATGGCAGATACTAGAAAAGCAGCAAAAGCATTTACAGAAAACGCGTTTGAAACTACGTTGAGTGCTGTATTTAACTCAACAGACGTACAGTTAACTGTTAACTCTACTGGTAATCTTGCAGGATCAGGTCCTGTATACCTTGTTATAAATCCAGATGACGCAGCTAAAAGAGAATATATATTTATAGATGGCGCTATTACTGCTACAACAATGAGTACATCAACAGTAGATAATAGATTTTTAGCAGGATCAGCAGCTAGTTCTGGTATTGACCATAGCTCTGGTGATCGTGTACGTATATCACCTATGTCACAACACTTTGATGATTTATGGAATGCAATAGGTAAAGTAGTAGATGTTGATTACAGCAGTGGTACAGCAGAATCTATAAAGTTTATAGGACCTGTAGATGTAAACAATCAAGTTTTAAGTAACGTACCTGATCCAACAAATCCACAAGAACCTGCAACAAAAGCGTATGTAGACGCAAAAGATATAGATGATGACCTAAGCATATCTGATGGGGGTGCTACAGGTACTGTAGATTTAGATACTGAAACATTAACTATACAAGGCACAGCTAATGAAATAGCTGTTGCTTTAGCAGGAACTACATTAACAGTATCACAACCTCCTGATGTAACAATAGATAATGAGTTATCTGTAACAAATCAAATACTTGCAAATAACGGTATACAAACAGACACTATAAGCGAACGTAATACAGGTTCTAAAATCACAATTAACAGTGACATAGAACTAGCTACTGGTAATACTGCTACAGGTTTTGGTGGCGGTGTTGTAAATAAAATTATAAATGGTAATTTTTCTGTATGGCAAAGAGGTACGTCATTTACAGCAAACGGTTATACAGCTGATAGATGGAGACTAAATAAGTCAGGTACAGGTACAACAACTTTATCACAACAAGATTTTACATTGGGACAAACAGACGTGCCAGACAATCCGAAACATTTTGTAAGACTTTCTAAAAGTAGTGGTACATCAAGTGGATACAATGACTATATAGCACAACGTATAGAAGGTGTAGAAACATTTGCAAGCACACAATGTACATTAAGTTTTTATTGTAAGTCAGCTTCAGGTACACCTAACATAAAAATACAAGTCTCACAAAACTTTGGATCTGGTGGATCTCCAAGTACAGCTGTAACTACAGATATAAGTACAGATACAACAAGTTCTAGTTGGACTAAAAAACAATTTTCATTTACACCTGCAAGCATATCAGGTAAAACTATAGGTACTGATGATGAAGGTACGACACACTATTTAGAAATAAGAATAATGATTGAAGGTGCAGCTACATCTTCTGCAGATTTTTCACAAATACAATTAGAGAGAGGACCACAAGCTAGTGATTTTGTAGTAACAGATCTTGCTACAGAACGTACTAAATGTTTACGTTACTATCAAAAATACATAGCAGACGGTGTTAATCAAATTGTAGGTTTTGGTGCATTTACTAGATCAGACGCTATAGACGCATACATTCCTTATATGGCACCATTAAGAACAAATCCTACATTAAGTGCAGGAGGTAATCAAGACTTTGTAAGATCAGGAGATGTTACTACAGTAAACAGTCCTGGATTTAACCAAAACTCTGGAGGTACTACAGGTTTAGGATCTGGTACTGGTATATTCAGAGCAGAAGTATCTGGACCAGACGGTCATGGTGGTACATGGGTTTTAAATAATGGCGGTTACATAATAGCGGACGCGGAGTTGTAAATGGGTGAAGATATTACTTTAATTAATCAAGTAGAAAAAGGTTATTACTATGACGGTACACAAGTATCTCTTGATATAATATGGAATAATGGTGATAAGACTTGTATACCAGTATCTAAAACAAATGGAATATGGTACAACTTAGTTCAAGACTGGGTAGCTGCAGGTAATACTATACAAGACAATCCTCCAGGAGGTGAATAATGCCTACAACTAGAGGTGCATGGGAAGCACATAATGTTAACGCATTTGAAACAACACTTACAAGTCAAGCAAATGCTTTAGATCTTACATTCTTTTTACAAGCTACAACAGGATTAACAGCACCATTTTACATGGTCTTAGATCCAGATGACGCTTCAGCAAGAGAGTACGTGTACGTTGACGGAAACATAACTTCAACAAGTGTCACAACTTCTGATATTGCAAACAGATACCTTGATGGTTCTGCAGAAACAAGTGGTCTCGCACATATACCTAGTACAAAAGTACGTATTGTACCAACTAAACAACACTTTGAAGATATATGGGACGCAATAGATTTACTTGTAGACACAGATTATGGTTCTGGTACAAAAGGAACTATAAAAAGTTTTATTACAGTATCACAATTTGCAGCAGACTCACTTACAATAGAGTCAGAAGGTATTACAAATCAAGATGATGACGTACATATACCTACAAATGCAGCTGTAAAAGATATGTTAGAAACACCTGCAATGGTTGTAGGTAACAAAGAACTAAAAGCATATAAAGAAACTAAACAAACACTAACAAGTTCTAGTGGTGAGCTAGCAATCAATATGGCTAATGGTAATACAGGTGTAATTACACTGACAGAAAATATTACAGATATAGATTTTACAAATGTACCTACATCAGGTGTATCTACATTTACATTACAAATAACACAACATGCTAGTTCTGATAAAACTGTTGCTATAAATGCCGTGACAGTAAATGCAGGATCAGACGTTACTGCATTGACACCAGGTGCTGCAGGTTTTACTATGACCACTGGTTCTAATAAAGTAGATTTACTTACATTTTTATTTGTAGACGCAGCAACACCACTTCTAAATTCATTACAAGATTTTAGTTAAATGCCATTAGGATCAGGTAGATTCGGATTATCAGGTGGTGCCGATGAGCTTATACCAACAAATATAGGAGTAGATCCTCAACGAATATATCATGCTACTTCATGGAATACATCTAATAACGAATGGGACGATCATTTAGGTAATTCAACGTCACAAATAGTAGATGGCACACCAACTTATGCAGCAGCAGTTACAGACACACCTTACGGTAGTGCAAGTGCGCTGACACTACCTGCAGTAAGATTTGACGATACAAGTGATGGTTGGGAATGTGCGCAAATGCAAGTGAATACAGGTAATCAAAGTATCTTTTGGGTATCTAGGTGGGGTGAGAACGTTACATCTCTTAGTGCTAGCGGTGAAGGATCACCTATTAGAGCTTATAACTCTGGTGGTAAAACAAGTTATTTTGGACACCAGGAATATAAAACAGGGGTGTGTCGTGTTATGAATACTAATGTAGAAACAAGTGGAACACCTTCAACTTTAACATCTACAAGCAGTGGTGGTCTATGGTTAGTACATGGTTTTAGATCTAACCAGTCTAATCAATCAGAAGCAGCATATATATGGAGAGCAAGAAACGCATTAGGGCTGAATACAAATATTACAAAAGCAGATACAAACAGTGGTGATTCAGGTTTTAGTGGACCAATGACTATAAACAAAGGTGATGAGTATAACGGTATTACAGCAAGATCAGCAGTAGATATATATGGTATTTGGTATTACAACACTGGTTTGTCTGATACACAAATGACTAATATTGTCCTTTACTTATCTAACCTTATCGGACAAGACTAATGTTATACTTTTAATTATGTCAATATTATTAATGCTCAAAGAAGGTGGAACACTAGGTATAGACGGTAATCCTCTTGATGAAAATGTAGATTTATTACCAGATACTCCTAGCGGTAACGGAAAACTTACATTAATAGAAACCGTTACCTTATCTAGTGATACTGCAGAAATAGAGTTTGCTAATTTACAAACAGATACTTACAATACTCACCACATAATTGGTGAGTTACCTGTGTCTGGTACTGATGGTAATTTATACGAAATAAGAATACAGTACACTGTAGGTGGTACACGCATAACATCTGGTAACCTATACAGCAATAGATTTGTACAAATTAAAGCAGGTTCTGGTGCTAGAAGTACACGTATAAGTACTGGAAACTTTCATCTGCCAAGAGAACAATTCGATGATCCTACCGCAGAAAGAAGTACAAACATTAACAATGTTATACATAATTTAGGAAGCACAACATTAGCTAAAGTTCAGGAGTTTAGAAGTTCGTCACATGCAAGCGACGTTAATAGTAGGCAATCAATAGGTGGCTTTATGTTTAACAATACAAGTGCTGTAGAAAAAATACATTGGTACACAACTGCTACTAATGGTTTTGCAGCAGGTGCAAGACTATCATTGTATGGATATGCAGAATAATGGCAGGAAAACTAGAATTAATTAACACCTTTACAGGGACAAGTCAAAGTGTCCTTAGTCTTAATGGAATTTTTACAGATACGTATGAGTTTTATCACGTACATATTAGAGGTTTGCAAGACGCAGACGCTGCTAATCCTAGACCAACGTTTAAAATATTAGATGACTCTAATGCAGAACTAGGTGCAAGCAACTACGATTTTGCTTCTTTTGAAATAAACGCTGCAGGAGGACTTACAGACAATAACGTAAACTCTGATCAAAGTAGCAGCGATCTAATAACAGTAACTGGTGGAACTGCACACAACGTACAAGCACATCTTAAAGTTTTTAATCCACGAAGTACAACAGTTTATAAATATATTTGGGCAGCTTGCAATAGCGAATCAGGTTACAATAAAGTAGGTACAATGGTCAAGACATTAACTGCTGCAGGTGGTTTAAAAATAGAAACTGCAAGTTCGTTTAGTGAAATACACGCAGCAGTGTACGGAGTAAAACATACATGAGTGCAAACAAATTAGAATTAATACAGTCATTAGAAGTTACAAGTAATGTACAGTCAGTAGTACTAGGTGGTGCTAGTTGGAACAATAGTTACGATAGCTATACTGTTATTATAACGGGAGTAGTCATAGACTCTGCACAAGAAATACACATGCACTATTTAGATTCATCTAACGCACAAGTAACAACAAATTATTCTTACTCTTTTCAAAGATCATCAGTAAGTACAGCAACTACAGAAACAACTGTAAAAGCTACTGGTGCTAATGATATAGAGATTGGTGAAACAGGTTTAGGTACAGGTGCAAGTTTTAACTGTGAAATATTGTTACAAGATTTTAATGACGCTAGTAAGTTATCTTCTGGCATGATGGATATAATATTTCAAAATGCTAGTGCTGAAATGGCATGTGAAACTGGTGGTTTTTTCAATACGACTGCAGCAATACACAAAGGTTTAGAGTTTGAAGTAGAAGGCAGTAACAACTTTACTGCAGGTCGCTTTACACTTTACGGTATCGGATCCTAACCGCCTGTTATAATATCCTTTATGGATTATTTAATAGGGTTTTTACTAGGTTATTTTTTAAAAGAAACTTTACAACTTGTTAAAAGAATAAGTCAATGGGACTTAGATAATCGTATGTATGAAAAGGAATGGGATTTTTTATCCCGTGATGATCTACCCTAATGAGTACTTCCAATGGCTTTACCCAAAAAGAATTAAACAAAATGATCTTTGAGAAATTAGATGACATTGATAAAAAGCTAGATGAGAAGTTAGATAAATCAGAATTTTATAAAGTAATAGGATTAGTTGCCACAGTTATATTAATTGTTGGTAGCTTTGTAATGTAATGAAAGGTTACACATTGTATTGGAATATATCTAAACGTATGATAGCTGTCTTCATAGCACAAGCATTAAGTGTTATAGGCGCAGGCAGTCTTGTAGGTATAGATGTATTTAGTTCTGCGTTACTTGCAGGATTACTCGGTGTAGCTAATGTGTTAGAGATCTTAGCTAGAAAATATTTAAATGACGGACAATTGACTTACGAAGAAGTGAATCAAGCGTTCGGTATTCTTGATAGTAAAACACATAACGATATGAATGGGAAGGAATTTTAACATGTCCGAATGTTGCGGTGGTGGTTGTTGCGGAACTAAGTAAGTTCCGTGTTATATAAATTTAATAGTCTAGTACGTATATGTATTGTACTTTTTCTTATAGTTCCTATTCCTGTAGTTGCAGAAGAAGTACCTAATGAAGTTACGATCAACGAAGATTTTAGTGATGACACTTATCAAGAAGGTTTAACTATTAGCGGCGGTAGTACTGCTGCGTATATTTACTGTAATGAACAAGGTAGATATGGAACTACAGGTTGTTCACTAGCTTTACAAAGTGGTACTTATCTATTTGAATTTGCAGAAGATGTATATGAAGTAGGGTTTCTAGTTGGTGCAGTAAATAATACTTATGATGTTAAGTACTACTACTCTGATGACACGGATGAAACTATACAAAAAGCAGCGCAATCATGGGGAGAAGATGGCAATAATATGTATGATAGTTTTTACAAATCATTTACTGATTACAACAATGATGAAGCTAACACAGATAAATTTATTACAAAGTTTGAAGTTACATTAACTGACATATCTGTATTAGACACACTGTATTGGCAGTATGTAGAGATTCCTGTTACAACTACATCTAGCACTACTACAACTACTACAACTGTACCACCGCCACCTCCTCCTCCACCTCCGCCACCACCACCTACACCTGAAGAAATTATTGTTGATGTAAAAGTAGAAGGTGTTGACAAGACGTATACACAAGCAGACGTTAATGATGGAACTATAGAGAGAGATCAAGAACGTGTGGATAATGAAAAAGAATACGGTTGTTTTATGACTGACGCACAAATAGATCGTGGTGATTGTGACATACCTGAACCTGAAGAAGACATTGAGATTATAGAAGAAGAAGATATAATGAAGGAAGAGGTAATAATTGAAGAAGAAATTAAAGAAGATGTGGATGACATCCTTCCTAAGAATGATGATCCTGTACTCGACACACCTAAAGAGGAAGTTGTTGAAGAAGAAATTGTGGAGTTTGAAGAACTCCCTATTGAGTTCGAGATTATTGAATTTGATTTGGAAGATATTGTTACCGAAGTCGTGGATGAGATACCAATACAAGATGAAATAGAGGAGATTAAAGATGAAGAAGTTAAAGAGGATGTCGAGGAAGTTTTGGATGAGCCGATACAGGAAGTTGTTAGTGAAGATACGCCAGGAACAACACTACCGAGAGTGGAAGATAAAGAACCCTTAGAGCTTACTGAAGAAGAAGTAGAAGTAGAGATTGCACAAATAGAAGAGATTGTGAATCTACCAATAACAGAGGAGACAGATGAAGCAGCTAAAGAAGAAGCAATACAAGAGTATGTACAAGACCTTACCGAAGAAGAAGTCGTTGAAGTCTTAACAGAAGTTAATGATATTGGTGTACAGAATCTCGATCAAGCTACAGAAGAGATACAAGAAGTTGTGCAAGCTGTTGTTGAAGAAGCTATTGCTGATGTACAAGAACTAACAGAAGAACAAGTAGAAGTAGTTGCAGAAGTATTGCAAGTAGAAGCAGCTGACGTAGAGATCATTGCTGCAGCTGTAAAAAAAGATGAAGCAGTTGCAGAAGCAGTAGAAGTATACGTAGCTAAATCTGTAGAGAATAAAGACGTAGAGAATTACACACTTGCTGACGTAGTAACAGAGGTACAGACAGAACAATTTCTAGCAGATCCAATAGGATCTTTTGTAGATATACAGATACAAGACATAGATCTTACTGTTATAGGCGACGATATGACTAACGATCAAAAAGAAAAAGCACAAGAAGTTGTAGTACCAGTGATCATAGCTTCGCAAATTATAGCTAGTGTGTCGGTGGTACCAGTTAGAATAAGAAGAACATGAAATACATAAAGAAATTTATTAATTGGTTAGGAGAAATCCTTAAAGAAACATTGGCACAAACCTTTACATTACTAGGTTTTTTTATAGCATGGCTAACCCTTACTGGAACAGCTAAGGACATAGTTGGTATTGCTATACTAATATCACTAGGTTTATGGTTACTGACTATAGGTATACGTAAAGATAAACCAAGTACAAATAAAAAGAAAGCGAGCAGGTAATGCCTTACAGTAAAACAGGAAAGAAAAAAAGATACTCTTCTAAACGTAAGAAAAAAATGACTAAGTAGTCATGGCAAAGAGTAAACCCGTATGGGATAAACCAAGACCTAAAGGATTAGGTAAAAGCAAGAAGCTAACTCCTGCGCAAAAAAGTAAAGCAAAAGCAAGAGCAAAAGCTAATGGACGCAAGTACCCTAATATGGTGGACAATATGTGGGCAGCTAACAGATAATATATTTTGAAAGTATCTTGTCCTAAATGCGGACAACCACTTGAAGTACAGATAAAACCTTATAAATTATTCTGTACAAATCCTGATTGTTTAGACTATAATGATGTAAACAGGGAGTCTAAATGAAGATACAAGTTGTAAGAACACAGTTTGGCATTGACGCTACCAATGGAATGATGTTCATTGACGGTAAGTTTGAATGCTATACGCTTGAAGATCAGTATCAAGCAGTCAAAGTTATGCACGAAACCTGCATACCTGAAGGTACATATCAAATTAAATTTAGAAAAGTCGGTGGATTTCACACTAAGTACAGCGCAAGATATAAGAATGCACACTACGGTATGCTTGAATTACAAGATGTACCTGACTTTAAATACATACTGATTCATTCAGGTAATACAGATGAACACACATCAGGTTGTATACTCACAGGAAATACTCAACAAGATCTTGACTTAGGTAAAGATGGTATGATCGGTCAGTCACGTAATGCGTATGAACGTATGTATAGAAAAGTATCAGCAGTATTATTACAAGGTAAACCAGTCACATTAGAGGTCAGTAAGATCAATCTTGATGGTGAAGCAGCACCACAACAAAGTTCCGATAGTAAAATGTTGCATGCTATTCACGAAAAAGTGACACGCATTGACAGTAAGCTAAGAGGAAAACCTATTATATAGATTGGAGTAATATGAGTGACGAACTAAAGCAACTTGTTGAAAAAGTTGTATGGACATTCATCGAAGCATTCGGTTCTGCTTTGTTGGTTGGACCTGCAATGGATCTCGACATTACAACACTTGAAGCTGCAGCAATTGCAGGTGGCGGTGCTGTAATAGTAGTGTTAAAAGAGTATGCAAAAAAACAACTCGCAGGTAAGTAAACTTACCAAAACCCAACAGGACGTAGCACACAATAATACAAAGGAGGGTGTTGCGCACCCTAATGGTTGGGAACCAGGTGTAAAGTTTGATTATAAAACTAAGACTGGTACCATAACATCAAGAGCTATGACTAGCTCTACTCCTGAATTTGATAAACTTCTACAAGAATGGGGATTCGATCCTAAAAAATATGCAATAGTCAATGACACATTGCGTGTAAGTACATGGGATATGAATGTAGGTAAGGGAGAAATACATCAGGCATGGGCATACAAAGCACAGATAGTTGCAACAGAAGCAACAATAGATAAAGAAGATTACACTCGAATCGAAAAATGGATACAGTCTTACAAGCGTAAAGCAAAACCTAAAGTAAAGAGAACTAAAGCTAGCTTTTTTGTTGCAGTTGCAGACTTACAGCTAGGCAAGAGAGATGGTGAAGGTACTGAAGCTATTGTTAAAAGATTTTTAGAGAAGATAGATCTAGTACGTGATCGATATAACTTTTTACGTAAAGCAGGAGTAGAGATGGATCAACTTACTGTTGTAGGATTAGGAGATATAGTCGAAGGGTGCGTAGGGTTTTACCCACAAGCAATGGGACCTAACGGCGTAGAGCTAGATTATAGAAATCAAATGAAGTTAGCTAGAAGACTTATTGCTAAAGCATTAGTTGAATGGTCTAAAGACTTTGATGTTGTAGTAGTAGGTGCAGTACCAGGTAATCATGGAGAGAAGCGTACTAATAAAGGTGTAGCACCAACAGGTGGTATGGATAACTATGACATAGAAGTCTTTGAACAAATAGGTGAGATCTTTGCAGACAAACCACAATACAATCATGTGAAGTTTGTTATACCTGATGAACCACATCTATCTCTAAATGTATGTGGAACCAACATGAGTTTTACGCATGGACATCTTGCAGGGTTCAGTGGTACTGTAGAAAATAAACTTATGAACTGGTGGAAGAATCAAACCTTCGGTGGTTTTCATGCAGGATCCTCGTCCATTCTAGTGACAGGACATTACCATCACTTCAGACAAGTACATGATCCACGAACCTGGATCCAAGTACCTAGCTTAGATGAGAGTACTTACTTTGAGCAACAAGCAGGTAAGAAAACTAGGCAAGGTGTAGTGACTATGGTTGTAGATAAGAATGGTCACAATAATTTAGAGATCGTATAAAGAAAAAACCTGGTCGGGCTAGACCAGGTTCTTCCTAATTGGGAAGGAGTTACCTTGAATAAAGGTTAACTACATTATCTAAGATACCATATGGTATAATTATATGCAACTCTTTTCTTAGGCGACGGGTTTCCTCCTTTACCTTCGTCTTTGGCAGCAAATTTGACATAGTTAAGTTTGCTGTTTTTTGTATAAAATTCTTGATATCCATTTTTTTGTGTATATAATTAAGAGTGGAAAGGTAAAAATGACTGCAATAATAGATGACTATATGTTATCTGAATTACGTACATCTGTTGCTAAGACTGGTGCTAAGTTTCTAGTCTGCCGCAATGGTAAACCAATGTATATTGATTCTATAAAAGAACTGCAAGATTATTTAAAAGCAAATGATCTATACATTTATGAGTTTGAATTATGGAATAACATAATACATTATGTGTTTGTACGTGGTGAGCGTGGTGGCGATTAATACATGAACATATTTACAAGTAAAAAGGAGATGAAGAAGTGGGCGATAGCTATGGCTAACGCATGCGGTGGTCAAGAGGTAACACAGACTTCATTAAAACTTAATCACCATCGTCCTGATAAAGTACAAAAGTTATCAATACAATTTGTTGAAGATTACAACGAGCAAATGTTAGAAGCTATAAAATTATCACAAGGAGAGATCTCATTAGATGAAGTAGGTAAGGAAGAAGAATGAGTAAACCAATAGAAACAAGACAAGTGACTATAATGTTTACTGATAATAGTACACGTGACTTTATAATTACAGCAGATAGTGTAAAAAAAGCAGAAAATTTATTTGATCTTATCTATAATACAATGGAACAAAGTATTACAGATATACTAAAACAATATAAAGTAAGAAAACTTACTAAGGTGTGGTGTGAGTATCACATTGATGAAGACATACAAATGATGGAGGAAGAGTAATGGGATGGCAAGACGAGTACGATCAAGTAGAGGATAGACTAGCAAAGTTTTGGGCAGCTAATCCTAATGGTAGAGTCTATACAGAACATCTATCCATATCAGATGATCATCAAAGCATAGTTGTCAGAGCTATGATATATAAAGATTTAGAAGATATAAATCCTGTAGCAACAGGCATAGCACAGGATCAACAAGGTCCTAAAGGTGCTAACTTAACATCATGGATTGAAAACGCAGAGACATCTGCGATAGGACGTGGACTTGCAAACTGGTTCGGCTATACAGCAAAAGCAAGACCATCAGTCACAGAAATGCAGAAGGTGGAGAACTTGAAGGGTAGTGCGGGACAACAACCTACTCAACAAGTTACCAAGAGTGTAGCTAAAACTAGCAATAGCAATAGCTATACTCCTCCACAATCTGTACAAAAGAAAACAGAGGGTGCAGTACAAGACGTAGAGAATAAATCTACAACAGAAGTATTAGAAGCAATCGGTGTAGTAGTAGAAGAAAAGGTTGTTACTAATGGTACAATCGAACCTAAATGTTTAAGCTGCAATAGTGATCTATGGGACAACAGATTAGATAAAGCTAATGGTAAGATCAAGGAAACTTATCCTGATTGGAAGTGTAAGAATAAAGATTGTGACAATGGTAACCCACGTATCTATTACATGGAGAGTTTCAATGCAGCAAAGCAAGCACCTGAAGAATGGTTCATGCCTGAAATGCCACAAGCTAAACCAATAGATGAGACAGCACCAGGTACAGCACCGTTTTAATGTTTACAATAGTAATAAAAGTTGATAGCGCAGGTGTATTTCAAGACATTGATTTTGAAAATGCACCTAAGCATATACCAATAGATGTAAGGGAAGAGGTGGAAGGTGAGCAAGAATCCGTTTGATGGACCAGGTTTTAAACCAGGATCAAAAGAATTTAAAGAGATGGTGTTAGGAGTTATGATTAATAAGCATAACGATCCTGATGAAGACTTTGATTTGGGCAATGACATATCGTCCACTTCCTAAATATTTAACTATACAACCTAGCAAAATAGATGGCTTAGGTTTATTCACATTAAAAGATATACCTATGGGTGAGTGCTTAGGCATAACACACGTAGAAGATTACATAACTAAAAAGCTACATCGTACACCACTCGGTGGATTTATTAATCATGCAGAAGATTCTAACTTACAAAGAGTTGAAGTACAAAGGTATCATTACATCTTTACAAAAAATCACATTGCAGCAGGTACAGAATTAACATTACGTTACGAATGGTATGAACCAAAGGAGGAGGAAGAATGACTATGAGAGATGAGATCTTGCAGTTACTTAATGATAATAAGTGGCATTGTGCTACTGAACTTATTGAGTTCGGTTGGTCAGCAAGAAATAGAATATCAGAAATACGTGCAGATCACGGAGAAGATTACATACTAGGTGATAAGTGCAGCATGCACAGTCACAAGGGTGGTGTAAGCATGTATAAACTTAACGATCAAAAGAAAAAACAAGAGCTTTTAAATAGACTTGATGATCATATTCAACTAGAGTTATGTTAATGAAAGAAGTATTAGAATCAAAAGGCGCACGTAACGTATGGGATATGATGGACCAGTGCGATAGTTTCCTAGAAGCTATTACTTATTGTATAGAAGAGAATGAATCTAGTAAGATAGAGTTTTTTCCTTACGATACAGCACAAGAATCTAACTTAGTACAGCTTATACTAAAACAAGATCCTTCATTTCCTACTGAACCTGGACCACACTATGGTGGGGTTAGAGTCGGTATCGTTACTAATAAAGGAGTGGGTGAATTGGAAGTCGTACACGATATGTATGATTACTTTAGTTACTCATTCGTCTCACGTGGTACACAAATAGATTATGGTAGGTTACCTAGAGCAGATATGATCGATTACATAACTGCTATATCTAAGATACTTAATTCACCTAAAGCACTTAAAGGCAGGAAATTATTTAAAAAGGAAGAGTAATGTCAAAGCAAAAACAACAGGGAACTAAACTAGAGACGTTCGTAGCAAAGATGTTAAACGGTTCTAGGATTGCGGAAGGTGGGAAGAACGATAAAGGCGACGTGTTATTTAATTGGAATGGAGAAGATTTTTATGTTGAATGTAAAGCAAGGCAGTCACTTAATGTGACACGTGAGTTAGCTAAGTCTATCCGCAAGTCAAAGTCGCAATTCACTGCACTCATATGGAAGCGGCTAGTAAAATCTGATGGATCTAGGAGACAACCCGATGGCGTACCTATTGTTGTATGCTTGACACTTGATACATTCATAGAGATCGTAGAGAGTAAGATAGGTAATAGTTTTTATGATGATCCATTTTGGAAGCAGCTACCATGAGTCAAGTCGATAAAGCTGCACGCAGTACCGCGTTAAAATTACAGTCACTCATGGCTATCGTAGATTTTGAATACAACAGACACTACAAGTGCATGGTATGTCATCACAAATATTTTAACCATGATGACGGACTACCGTGTGAATCGGATGACAACACAAAGAAGATAGTAAAACGTAACCGTTGGAAATAAACTTGACTTAAATCTATTCTTCATCTAACTTATATAGTGGAAGGAGAATGTATGATAGACGTACAAGTTAAACTAGACTACAACGACTTGAAGTTGCTTAAAGCGATGACCAAGTTAGGCGACAATTCAAAACACCAATCAGTATCCTGGAGACCAGGAGTAAAGATAACACAATCTATTAATTTTGTTGTTGAGAAACACAGAATGATAGTATGGGTTACTGACTCTTATGTTTTAGGTATGACAACATGGACTAGCGAAGATAGAATCGATATAAATATTTCCGCAGGTTACATACCTGAACCACCGAAGGAAGAGTTATGGAATAGTATAAAGGGAAGGGTGTATGCAACATTTACAATACAAGAGTTTAATGAAAAGCTAACACAACTCTTTAAAGCATTCAATGATAAACAAGTTGATGGACACACGCATTTATCATTCAATGGTAACCAACAAATGATAGAACGTGACGTTCTTAATGAAGATAAGGAGGTGCAGTATCAGATTACAGTTGGTGTAACAGTTGATTATTTACACATAGTTATTGACAATGTAGTACCATTCGGACTCACTAACATAGGCGCGTCTGTAAAAAGAAATAAGGGAGTGTTCCTGGATTTTTATAATGATTCATTCGGTGCATTAGATCCCGACAGAAGAAAACCAATTAGTCATATGCAGTATTCACCTGTACACATGAAGAGAGCGTTCGAGTTCTTAACATACAATAAGGATGAACACTTTACATATATGCTAAGTTATAAAGGTAGATACGAGCGAGCATTGTATATGGAGAAAACGTGCAGCGGTAGAGATAACGCTACTGAGAAAAAAGTATGGGTTATGCCGCAGCATTCTGTATTGGAGGAGGAAGAATAATGGCTAACACAGATACAATACATTCAATTGCATTGGCGTATGCACAAAGAACGGGTAAAGAACTGCAGATTACTAATGATTTAATTAGAAGTATGCAAAATGATTTATCTCAATTAGCAACTGAATACGCAGTCAATGACGCAGATAACTTTTTTAAGAGAGGAGAATAATGGAGTTTCATTTCAATGTCGTAAGTCATATCATGGTCGGACTCGGAAGCATGGTGTTAGGTTACTATTTTGCAAACGAGCAATGGCGGACACGTAGATTATGGGAGTGGAAGAACATAACCCAAGAGCTACGCATAACGCAGACAGAAAACCATAGACTCGAAGAGATAAACGCAATTCTAGTCGGACAATTAAAGGAGTTGAACGTGTCAGGAAAATAGATCCCTAAGAAATTCGAGAGAATCAGCAGCAGAGCCGCCTCTTTGCTGCTTTTTCTTTTACCTGGAAATAAACAGGGCATTAGGAGACGTTTAGAGAGTCCTGGAAAATGTCCGCCTCACTATGTCCCACACATAAAACCCTATAATCATTGAATTAAATACTTGTATAACCTGGATATTTTATTAGAATATTATTAATAACTTTAGGAAGGAGTTAGAAAAATGAATACTATAAACGATACCGCAAGCAACAACTACATAGAAATATGTCCAGGTTGTCTTGCTTGTTACAATCAGGGACGCCTAACTTTTTATTGGTTTCAAATCAATAAAGAGACAACGCTTGAACAAATCGAGCAGGCGCTAGACGTTGACAACATACACAAGAAGGCGAAGACTCCGTACGTGTGCGGCGGCGATGAAGTACACATCCAAGATAATGATTTCGGAGGCGGCGAGTATATGCTAGCCGATGAATTGTATGGACTTGTGCAGCTGCTTCAGTTAGTTCCGAACTTTGATTACATCCGAGCATTTAAAGAAGTGTTTCTTATGGGCGACGAGTTAGACGTTAACCACGAGCCAACAAGCGCCTTCAAAGAGTTTGCCGACAATGTCCAGGTGTTCGACAATGGTCAGGATGTAGACAATTATCTTGATGAATATTTCTGTGATATGTACGGAGTCGACGAAGGTCAAGTCTACGCAAGTTATATCGATTGGCACAGAGTCCGCGAAGATATGCTTATAGATATGTGTTATGCAGAAGTAGGCAGCAAGACATATCTATGGAGAAGTTACTAATGGCTTGGTCGTTAGCTTGGTTATTTGTTGCTGCTTGGGTTATATCAGGTTACGCGGCGGACGGCTACGCACTGCGCAGGAAGTACAATCAATTACTAAAAGAAAATAATGAGACTAAAGAATTACTGGATAGATATATAAATTATATTGGTGACGAGTTCCAGGCAGCAGAAGAAAGAGGTGAAGTTTAAATGGAGAAAACATTAGTTAAAGCTATAAAGAAAATGTTCCAGGAAAACTGGACGAGCTTGGAGTTAGGCAGCAGCCAAGCGGACAGAGTCGAGGCATACGTTCTTGGAACTATTAAGGATGTATTCCAGGAGACAAACCACATAGAAAAAAAGGTTAATATGTTACATAATCAAATTAAAGATATGGACGAAGACCTCTCTATTGCATTGGATATAATGACGGACAAAGAAGTTAAAGAGTTTATCCGCATTACAGATAGAGGAGAATAACTAAAATGGCATTACAGAATGGTAATCAAAAGAATAATGACGTAGCAAAAGAAGTACAAAATGCTTATGACTTCATAGAGCAAGGACTCGGAATGCTTCCAACAAGTGAAGTAGAATTGAGCGATATGTTTTATGGAATCATGCAAGACTTGGCGAACCTAAAGGAAGAAGTCGAGCGTACCATAGAATGAGGTCGTAATACCTGGTTGAACAAGTCCCTATTGTTTACGTACTAATAACCAGGAGAGAGAGAGAGCCGCAGCAATGCGGCTTTTTCTTTTAGAGAGAGAAGAATAGATCACCAGGACAGAAGAGAGAAGAATAGATCTCCGTGAAAATTTTGTAGATCAGGAAAAACCTGGAAGAAAATTTTGTAGATCCCGACGCCTGGAGAGACGTATCTACTCTATTTTAAGCTGCGAGTAGTCGATTTGTAGGGCGAACGCATGAGCAGACAGTCCAGGACAAACCGCCTACGATTCGCCGCACCGTGCAGCACTACCCACACACACGAATACAAAGCAATATATAACCCCCATACCTTAATCTGGCGGTCGATAAAATATGTATGAATTAGTCAATTTATACCTGGCAATTTGTGGAGGTGGTGGGAGTCGAACCCACTGTTATTAGATGTTTATATGGGATAAGATCTAACACGAAACCAGTACACCCCCGTCTACAGTATACTATATATAGTGTAGTCTATGACCACTATATGTGGTATAACTACCAGTAGTATGTTATATTACGTAGATCCTGTAATATAACAGTCGAGCGCTCGGCAGTCGTAGCAATCCCTGTGTCACTCCCAACCCAACGCAGTTTATTAAGTGCAGTAACGTAAAAATATTGTCTCTCTCTAATAAATAAAATGTGAGGAAGATCCCTCAACGGATGACTAAGGCGGTCCTGCTAGTCCAACCACAACTCTTTATTATTATCATATGGTGTTTGTATAGGCAGGAACACCACATTACTTATCCCACGTATGCTACACTATACCATAGAGATATGTCAAATAAAGAAAAAATCACCATCTGTACAGCAGACAACTGTCTGGTCCCTTTACCAGAAGGTCGTAAGAAGTATTGTAGTGATAGGTGTTCTAAAAGAACACGGCAGAGAGCGTGGAGAGCAAGTAAACCCACAGCAGAAATACAGAACCCCAAGCAAGTAGATGAAAATGTACAAAAGAGACGTGGGGATTATTATGCCATTATGAAACAGAAAAATTTTTTTCACGACATTATTGATGGTAAGAAGACTAAAAAAGAAATTGCTAATATATTAAGCTGCAGTCCATCAACAGTATCTAGGGCAGTAGCTGCTTATTTAGAGGACGTAGAAAAAGAAGCGCTGCACGAAAAGAGGGGGGATCCCTTCGAGTTGCAAGCAGACGTAGAGTCCTTTGTACAGTTTAGAGATGAATATTTCCTGACAGAACGTGGTGAAAATTATGAAACACCTGACTTCCAAAAGAAGTGGATAGCTGCTATCTTAGATAGTATAAAGTTTGGTAAACGACTTATGATCTTGTCTCCGCCTAGACATGGCAAGACAGATCTACTTACACACTTTTGTGTCTACATGATATGTAAAAATCCAAACATACGTGTTATGTGGTGCGGTGGTAACGAAGACATTGCACGTAACTCTGTAGGCGCGGTGCTAGACCATTTGGAGAACAATGAAGGACTCATACAAGATTACGGAGACTGGGACGGATTTAGACCTTCTAATAGAGGTGGAAAAAGTTGGTCGTCCAGTCAATTTACTGTTGCAACTAGAACAGTCTCTGGTATTAAGTCACCAACTCTTGTCGCAATTGGAAAAGGAGGTAAAATCCTTTCCAGAGACGCAGACCTTATTATTGCAGACGACATCGAAGATCATGGAAGTACTGTGCAACCAAGTGCTAGAGAAAACACCAGGAACTGGTGGACAACAACGCTACAGTCACGTAAAGAGGAACATACAGGAATGGTCGTCATTGGATCAAGACAGCACCCCGACGATCTTTACCATCATCTCTTAGAGAACAAAGCATGGGAGTCTATTGTAGATAGAGCGCATGATTTAGAAATACCATTAGAAGATGAGTCATTAGATCACAAACCACATATGTTATGGCAATCAAGACGATCGCATAAATGGTTATTAGAACAGTTAGCAGCAGCAGAGACAACAGGCGGTAGAAATATATTTGAGATGGTATATCTTAACAAAGCAGTACCTGACGGTATGGCATTGTTTACAGCAGAGATGATTGATAAATGTATAGACAAGTCACGTAAGTTAGGAGACATACCACCTGGTACTACACTTATTGCAGGACTCGATCCTGCTAGTACAGGTTATCAAGCAGCAGTTTTATGGGCATATAATATTAAAACACAACAAGTATGGCTTGTAGATATTAAAAATGATCAAGGTGGTGGTGTACAAAAAGCACATAAACTTATGAAGGAATGGTATGACAAGTATTGGTTATCACATTGGGTTATTGAAGAGAACGGTTTTCAAAGAGCGATCGGACAAGACCGTGACATAAAACAATGGGCAGCTAATCATGGTGTACGTATAGAGGGACATCAAACCTATAAAAATAAATGGGATCCTACATTTGGTGTAACCAGTATGGTAGGTATGTACGAACAAGAAAAAGTAAACATACCGTACTCTGACTCAACTACACAACGTAAAGTAAATATCTTTAGACAACAGTTAATCTATTTTTCACAAGCAGGTGCAAGTAACTCACGTAACGTAGGAACTAAAACTGACTTAGTTATGGCTAGTTGGTTCCCTATGAAACGAATACGTACCAATGTAAAAATGATGTTAGCTGAAGCAGAAGCAGACTATAATCCATCCTATAGTTATTATAAGCAAAGTGAATACAACGAGGTTTTTTGGTAATGCTAAACGCAGATGAGCTGTTAATCAAGACAGACGATTTAAAAGGAATGCACGAACAAAGCGGTCATTTCGAGTACCGTGATAGAGTACGTTCTATTATGAATGGTGGTACTAACGGTATCTCTGCACTACTAGGTCAAGAAGCAAAAAACTATGATGTTGACTTACCTATACCTAATCTTATTAATTCAGGTTTAGAACATTTAGCACAGAAGTTAGGACGTATGCCTGACATAAAAGTAGACGCTTATGCAGAGAGTGAGCGAGCTAAAGCAAAAGCAGATAAGCTAGAACGTATTGTTACAAGTTTAGACGCTTCATCTAAAATGGATATGCAGTTACCACAAGCTGCACGATGGTTACCTGGTTATGGTTTTTGTGTATGGATCATTAGACAAAAGAAATCACCTGAAGGAATCATGTATCCACATGCTGAACTAAGAGATCCTTACGATTGTTATCCAGGATATTATGGCGCAGATCAACAACCTAAAGAGTTGGCGTTAATACGTTTAGTACCTAACCAAGTTATTAAATCAATGTATCCACAAGCTAAAGTAACTGTTGATGAAAACAGTGCGTTCCCATCAGGATATAGCAAGTTTAAATATCACGATGGTTTTAATAGAAGTTGGGATAACCACACAGGTGAAGGTACAGAATTAGTTGAGTACTATGACGAAGAAGGTACTTATGTATTTTTACCTGAATCAAAACAAATATTAGATTTCACACCTAATCCAATAAAATCGGGACCACGATTTGTTGTATCAAAACGTTTTAGTTTTGACAGACTATCAGGTCAATACGATCATGTGTTAGGTTTGATGGCAGCTATGGCTAAGATCAACGTCTTGTCCATAATTGCAATGGAAGACAGTGTATTTACTGAAACAAATATTATAGGAGAGCTAGAGAGCGGGAATTACAAGAGAGGTAGACTTGCAGTCAACTATCTAACACCTGGTTCACAAGTAGCTAAACCACCAAATAATATACCGTATCAGTTGTTTACACAGATCGACCGTATAGAGAGACAGCTTAGAGTTGGATCTAGTTATCCAGTAAGCGATGACGCAATATCTCCTAACAGTTTTGTTACTGGTAGAGGATTGCAAGAGTTATTATCATCCGTTGATCTAAACGTAAAAGAATATCAGCTATCACTTAAAACAGCAATAGAAGAGCTTGATTATAAACGTTTAGAAATGGATCAGGCGCTTAATGGAAATACTAAAAAACCATTAGCAGGTTATCTAAATGGTACAGCATATGCTGAAAATTATACACCATCTACTGATATTGCAGGTATGTACAAGACAAGGCGTATCTATGGTGTTATGGCAGGATTTGATGAACCTACAAAGATTGTGTCAGGTTTACAATTACTACAAGCAGGTATCATAGACAAAGAGACTTTGCAAGAAAACATGGACGGATTAGATAACGTACAAAAAATAAATGATAGAATACTTAAAGACGAAGCAGAGAGAACTTTGTTTGAGACGTTAAAGGTACAGGCAAGTCAAGGAGATCCTAAAGCAACAATGGCATTAGTACAGATATACAAGAGTCCTAACGACATGCAAAAAATATTAGATAAGTTTTATACAGCTACAGAACCTGAAGTACCTGAAGGTGAAGCTGCATTATTAGAGCAGATGATGGGCGGTGGTCAACAACCACAACCTGGACCTGCACCTGATGTGAGATCATTATTACTAGGAGGTTTACAAGGTGGCGCCTAACGAAGAAGTTAATATGATATTTGGCGAGATAGTCAACAATTGTTTAGTTGATGTATGGCAAAAAACAGAGTTAGAAATATCTGATCACGAAGAAGAATTGTTTGATGAACCAACAATTTCTGATATGCCACAAGGAATGATTGTACAATATATACCACAAGGATTAATAATATTTTTTGGTAAACAGGAGGACTTAGATGGCAACTGGTAGTAGTAGAAATCGTGGACGTAGAGGTGGAGTCAAAAGACCTGCAGCTGTAAGCGGTCCAGGTAAATTATCACGTAGAACAGATGGTGTTGCACCAACAATAGATGATGTACGTGGCATGGTTAGTGAGTCTGCAGGAGAAGAATCAGCACTTGTAGATCAAGTTAGACAAGGAAATATAGAACAACCACAAGAAACTTTTGCTGCACAACCACAACAAGGTCCTGCACCATTAGGTGGATTACCTACAGGGTTAGCAGATGTATTTGCACCTGGAGAAGATAATCTAGGTCAGTACCAATCACCACCAACACAAGATCAATTTTTAGAACCTGATGATGTCATGCTTATACGAGCAATGGCAGAAGTAAATCCTACTTCAGAACTTCTAGGACTACTTAAATTTGCTTCTGATAGACAGATAGGTAGAACGCAGCGTAATTTCTAATGGCTACTTTTCACAGAGATAATCCTGCGGAGGAAGCTAATTTTTATAAAGAGCTACAACAAAGACAAGCTACATACAAAAGAGCTAAGAACTCTATAACTAAAGAAGACGCACTACGTGCTAGTGCAATAGCAAAAGCATATCCAAACTTTTCACCTGATGTAATTACATCTTTAACAACATTACAAGTTAAACCTGAAGCACAGGTTTTAAATGACATATCTAAAATGATTTCACAATCAAACAGTAAAACAGTATTAGATAAAGTCTTTGATCCTTTACAAGCAGGTGTACGTTTAGGATTTTTAGGTTTAGAAGATTTATATAGGACAACAGTAGATCGTCCTATCAATTCATTTATAGCAAGTACGTTTGGTGACAAAGCAGAAAATCTATCTTTTTCTGACGCGTATAGACAAAGTGGTAAATCAACTGTTAAGCAGTTATTTAGTGAAGTTAATAAAGGTAAGAAGATTAACTTAGGTGAAGGATTCCTACCTGTATCTGAAACTTTTGACGCACAGAATCCACAGTCTAAATTCTATGATGAATATCAATATATGATACGATCAGGATTTGATCAAGGTAGAGCAGAACAAATAATACAAAACTATTTAGGTACACCAATAACTTCTATAGATAGACAAATGCAGGAAGGTAATGAGAATTTTACTATTAGTAATGAAAAGGGTACAGTTCCCATATCTTTAGGCAGATCGTTAGCACTACAAGTTGCAGAACCAAATACAAGAACATTCAATGTTGTATCAGGTGTATTAGACGCAGGTAAAGCATTGTTCTTAGATCCTGCAAACTATCTAACATTAGGTATGGGTGCATTTACTAAAGGTAGAAAATCATTAAAGATACCTGATTACTTAGAAAAGATTTTAAATGATACACCTGTAGATAAGATGACTAAAGCACAAAAAGAATACATTGGTGCTGTAAACAAAAGTTGGGGTTTACCGTTTATATCAGGTCGATCAGTATCTAATTACTTAGTTAAAGATGAAGGCGGCAAAAAGTTAATTAATTATTTTGCAGAGTTAGATGATCCTAACAAGTTTATAGAACTTACTGGTATTACTGATAGAGAAGCTATTACTGCTTTTATGGATATATCACAAGACTTTACTAAATCTAGTGCAGATAAACAAGCAGCAGTTAAAAACTTACTTACAGAATTTTTAGAAGATCCTTTTGGACCTATGGGTACAGGACAAAAACCAACAGTAGGTGCAATAGGTAGGTTTTTAGGTGGTGCTACAGAAGAGTTGTTGGGTGGAGTACCTGAAGGTACAGGTAAATTATTCGGTGCTAAAAAAGTTATTAAGACAAAACTTATGGATAGTCCTAATAGATCAGCAAGAATACTATCTACATATGCAGGAGAGTTTCCTTATAGGTATGTTGATAGCAATCAGTTAGATGACGCTGTAACAAACTTAAAAGGTTTTATGGATCAAACAACAATGGATAGTGTTGCTAAGAATCAAATACTTAACAGAGCTATACGTTTAGAAGACGGAGATCAAACAGGTTTGTTTAACGTTGTAAAAGATATGGTTAAGTTTACTGCTGATGATTTAGTAGATAACTATGGTGTAAATGCAGAAGACGCATATACATTTAGCAGGATCTTTGAAGATTACTTACCTGAACTACGTGCATATTTTATAGACTCTGTAACAGGTAATAACGTAGCTAATCCTGGTGCAAAGATAAGCCAAACAATTATTGACAATAAAGCATTTGTTAATCCTGATCCGCATTTGTTAACAGAGTTTATTGAACGTACAATACCTTTACCTGATCCTGCACAATTAGCAAAAGCTATGAACTCTATGTCTTTAATTAGAGCTAAAGCGTCTGAACAAGGTATAGACATGTTTAGCAAGCTACCTTCTAAAATTAAATCAGGAACTATGGCAAAAATCATAGACAGTTACTACGGTGACTTTTGGAAACCATTCGTATTATTACGTGGTGCCTGGTTATTACGTGTTGTCGGTGAAGAGCAACTACGTATGTATACACGTGGTTATGACAATATATTTAGCAGACCTTTATCTGTATTGTCATTAGGTCTTCTTAAAAAACCTAACACTACAGAAGCTGCACGTTGGACAAGCAAGAATGTAGAGTTTAAAGATTTACTAGGTAATCCGTTAGATGAAGCAGTTGAATGGCAATCTGCTAGTTCACGTAGATATGGATCTAATAACTTTGATCATTTATTTGGTGGTAACTACAGAGCAGGTAAGAGAAGAAAGAAACCTGGTGTACATCCAATGGATGTTGTTACTAAAGAAGAAGCGTTAGCAAATAGAGAGACAAGACCACAGTTATTACAAAAGTATTTTGATGACGGCATTGTAAGAGAAGTTGCACATTTACACTACGATAGATTATTTAACCATTTGTTTAGAGGTGCTTTAACTAAAAAACAAAGAGATCAAAGAATGAAAGAGTTTGTAGAAGGTAGTTCTGCTAGAGCTAAAGAAATTATAGAAGCATATTCAGAAGGTGGACCTACCTATAAAGCTAGAATGTCAACAGCAGGTGGTAGATACGCATATACTGAATCTATTTACGCAAGAGCAAACCAGTTAGCAGGTGGTGCTTTTGATCAAAACTTAGATATTTTAGATGATCTTGCTAATAAAATAAACATAGACGATCTTGATTTTGGTAAAACACCATTTCCGCTATCTGTAGAGAAAACTGCTAATACAAACATATTTGAAATGCTTGTACGTAATAGATTAAACAGAATAGATGGCAAAAAGTATACGACTGAAACCTTAGATGATTTTTTTGATAGCGTACAAAATGGAGACAACACTTTATATAAGAATGTTAAAAAGACTCTTATGTCAGATGAGTACATAAATGATCTACCTAACGTTGTTGCTGTAGGTAAAACAGATTACATTGACGATGTAGGCAAGATGGAGTTCTATACAAACAAAGCATTCGACGCTTTGATGGGACAAAGAACTGACAATGCTTCTAGGTCACCAGTTTTCAGACAAGCATACTGGAGAACAATATACGATATGCTTCCATACATGTCTGCAAAAATGCGTAACACAATGATGGAGGGTGGTAACTATATTGTAGGTGGTAAAGAGTTCAACGTATCAGGTGCTTTAAATGCAAACTTACCTGGTGAAAACTTAATGTCTTCTATACGTGCAGATATTGGATTGCCTGCACAAAAGCTACGTAAAACAGATACAGAAATAAACATTGATATGTTTCAAAGAAAAATAAAAGAACTTAATGATCGTGATAAAAAAGCAGGACTAGATTACCAAGATGTAGATGAGGAGTTTGATAAGTTTCAAACTGCATACCTAAAACGTAAAGGTGATCTTGATAAACAAATTACAGATAAGACAGAAGAGCTAGCTAAGTTAGAGCTTGACATAACTGGCACATACGGATCAGGTGTAAGTTATGAAGATGATATTGTGCCTATGAATGTAAAGAAAAAGGTAGACGATCTACAAGAAGACATATTTGATTTAGAATCCAAACTAGAGAGCAATAAAGAATTGTTTGATAAAAACTTAGAAACAAGATCAGAACTACTTGGTTTTACAGATAAATCAGGAGACGTTGACTTAATTGATAGAATAGCAAAAGCACGTGCATTAACAGAAGTGCAAGAGTTATTGTATGACTTAACTAAACGTAAAAAGGTTGCTTACAACCTACGTGGCATATTCCCATTCGGCGAAGCATACATAGAGATTATGACAACATGGGCTAAGTTATTAAAAGAAAATCCTGAAATTACAAGAAGAGGACAAGTAACTGTTAATGCTTTACGTGGTGATAATCCATTTAGTCCAGTAGAGGGAGAAGGATTCTTAGGGCAAGATGAAGTAACTGGTGAAGAAGTATTCTATTATCCAATGATTGATGACTTAGCTTCAGACGCATTGTTTGGAGAAGATAGACAAGTAGGTGTTAGGTTTCCTGGTTATGCTTCATCACTTAACTTAGCATTAGAGATTGTTCCTGGTATCGGACCTGCAGTAGCTATACCTGCAAGTTTCTTTGTTAACGCTAGTCCGAATTTTGACGAAGCTAAAAAAGTATTGTTTCCATATGGTTTACCTGATGTACGAACAGCAGGAGATCTTATATCAGCAGCAGGTGTACCTGCATGGTTACGTAATACATACCAGGCATTGTACGCATATAACGAAGATGTTGGACAAAACGAAATAACACGTATTGCTTCTAACACTACTATTGATGTTTATCGAATACTTAAAGCTAATGGTAGAGATGATCGTACGGCACAACAACAAGAAGAACTTATGAAGGAAGCTAGATCTATTGGTAGAAACTTAACATTAATTAAAGCTGCTTCACAGTTCGTTGGTCCAGTTGGTCTCAACCCTCGATTTGATATAGGTAATGATAAGAATGCAGGACACGTTTACTCTATGCAAATACTTGCAGATAGATATAGAGAGATGTTACAGACACCACCTAAAGATGAAGTTACTGGACAATTCTTATATGCACCTGGTGATAACTATTCAGCTACTAAATTCTTTATCGATGAGTTTGGATTTAACCCACTAGACATTGCTACACCTAAAACAGTAGTAGTAGAACCTAGACCAGTAGATGAACGTGGTGTTAAATTTCAATTAGAAAATCCTGAAATATTTGAGAACTATACCTTTACTGCACAATATGCAATACCACAAGGCGGTGGCGGTCCATTTGATTATGAAGCATATGTAAGAACAATTGCTAATGAACAAAGAGAACCTCTAAAACCTGAAGAGTGGTTAGCTAAAAGAAATCAAAGACTAGGTGATTTCTTTATGGAAGATAAGAGAGTAAGTACTCTACAGACATATGACATAACAGATCCATATCAAAATCAAATGCGTGAGAGAGAAATGGCATTGTCTAGGGATATTGCTAGATCTAAGTTTCCAGGATTCGATTCTACAATACCTGGATTACCACAAACATCTACATTAGATATGCAATTTGAAGAACTTAAAAATTGGGAAAAGAGTAGAACACTATCACAAACACCAGTAGGTAAAGACTTACGTGTTGTATTAGGTTTTATAGAGACATTAGAAAAACGTGCATTAGTTGTTGGTTTATCTAAAGAAGGTTGGAAAACATCAAGGACTATGTTAAAAGAACGTCAACAATTACGTGATACTATAGGTATGTTAATAAATAAAAACCCTGATTTCCAAATATTAGCTGAACGTGTATTGTTACCTTTATTCCAGGAACGTACAGATTTCTTAGAAGATTTACAGTATGACTATGATACACTTAATGAATATGGTGTGTACTTACCAAACCTACCTGGTACAGAGGATATTTAATGACAGAAGAATTTAAACAAGCGTTAGTACAAAGTATTATTGAACAGCGTGGTTTTACAGAAAACGAACAAATATATAAAGATCTTATTAATAATATTAAAGAATCTAATGATCAACTGTTTATTGCTAAGGTGTATAACGATCTAGCAATGTATGACAAAGTACAAGCACAGATGTCTAATCAATTTATAAGTTTTGAGTCTGCAGTTAGTGGTGTTTATGGACAAGCTAGTTCTAACCCTACACTTGCTACATTTAACAAAGCAGTAAATATTAATGCAGAATCTAAAACATGGAGAAATCCTAAATCACCACAAGAACAAAAATTTGCAGCAGATATATACAGAGGTTTAGATGTTGCTGCAGGAATTAAAGGTCCTGAAGGTTCAGAAAATGCTAAGAACTATTATGACTATTTAAATACAAAACTAGAACAAATAGTTGAAGAGACAGGTACATTAGGCGTTATAGTAAGACCACCACGTGGTGAAGGCGGACAGATCTATGTAACAGAAGATCTTAATGAATGGTTTATAAACAACCCACCAAGAGATATGACAGAAGGTTTTTATCCTACAGAAGGTAAAGATTATAAAAAATATCCAGGATTTTCTAAACCTACAATATTGACAAAACCAGTAATGACGTTTAATGATGAGTCAGGATACTACGATCATACTGGAGATTACTTATATGGTGCTGAAACTTTTAATGACAGTGGTAAATTTAATACAGCTTTAGATACTGGTGATACATTCCAGGTAGCTGTTGGTATCAATAGACCTGACGGTACAAGTACTGGAGAAGTACAAACACTAAGCTATGATGAATTACAATTACTTAATTCAGAAATAGAAGGTGATCCATCTAAAACTATTATCAACGTATCAGGTGATAAACAAGAAATTAATGCACAATTAGAACAGTGGATTGATTTTAATACACAACAAGCTAACGCACCTGAATATGATATTTTTGGAGGGATCTCACCTGACTATGCAATATATAAACAACCTGATGTAGCAGACGCTTTTAAAGATGGAGATCCTACAGCAGCACAAATGAAAGACGCTATGTTACCGCAGCAAGTATATGCAGGTAATATTCCTGAAGGTCAGTTTTATGGTGGCACAGATCACATATCAGGTCAAGGACCAGGTATGAATGGTACACAGAAAATATCATGGATTTCATTAGCGCCACAAGAAATAAAAGCTGTACAAGTAGATTTAATGCAAGCAGGTTACATAACTGCTGAAGACTTCTTTTTAGAACAAGGTGCCTGGCAAGGTAAAACACAACAAGGTATGTACTCTGCTATGGTTGACGCAAACTTAAATATGATAGATATATATTCACAGCTTAATAGTGAAAAAGAACGTTACTTTAAAAAACCACCTTTAGCACCTAAAGTGTATGCAACACCATCTCCAGGATTTATTAAAGGAGAAATAGACAATGCACTAAAAGCTGCAGGAGTTACACGTAAACTTACAGACGCAGAACTTATTGCCTTTAGTGATTTCTATATAGGGGCAGATAAAGATTATGAGACAGCAACTGCAGAATATAGTAAGAATCTTGATTTAGCTAATAGGTTATTTCCTGGCGCACCTGATAGTATTTCTATACCAAGTACACCAAGTGAAGAGTTAGCAGCATTTGCAGAACAAAAGTTTGAACCTGAACTAGCAGCACGGCAGAGAGGTATACAAGAAAAGAATGATCTTAGCTTTTTGTTTAGTTCATTAGATCAATTCGATAATATGATTGGTGGATAATGGATCCTAGAATCGCTTTACTGTTTGAGCATTTAGATAGGTTAATAAAAACTGCAATCGAAAAAACAATTGAAAAAGAATACGGTGGTGTTCGTTTATTAGATTATGTTAATGCAGGCGACAACAGTTATCTCGATTTACTAGCAGAAGGTTTTACACCAAGAGAAGACGGTTTATTAGTATATGGTCCTTATGATTTAGAATCAGTAGCAGGTAAAGGTTCACAAGCAAGGAACGATTTAAGTTTAGCTATAGAACCTATTGTTGGTGATAACACTGATGAATTGTTAGGTTTTCGTTTATCATTAAGAGATCAAAGTACAGTAGAGTCAGGTGGTTTGAATCCTATGAGAAAACCTGATTCTGCAATTTATAACCAAACATCTGAAATATTTTTTTTAGAATTAGGAGAATTTTCTACATTAGAAGAAGCAAATAATTTATTTACACAGACAGTAGATGTTAATGGTAGGACTGCAATAATTTCATTAGTCGGTGATAAGCTAGATGAAATATTTCCTAATAGTACTTCTAGTATAGAAATGGCATTATCTAACAAAGGTCCTGTTATATCGGAAAGAATACGTACATCTTTAAGTCGTGATTTTGCACCTGACTATATAGTCAAAGCAATGGAACAAGTAGACAAAGAACAGTATGAACAATATGGAGAATTGTTAGGTGAAGTAGAAGTACCAGACACAGTAGAAGCTGCAGCAGTAGATGTTGTGCCTGATAATGTTAGTCAATTAACAAATGAAGATAAGGTTATGCAACTTCTTGATGATCTCAAAGAAAAATATGGAGAGTTCTTAGACAGTACTGCTAGTGAAGCAGGAGATGGCAGCGGTTTACATTTTGATTTAACAAGTGGAAATATAATTAATGGTAATGAAATATATATAGAATCATTTTATTTAAAACCTGAAGCACAAGGTCAAGGCATTGGCAGGAAGATGGTGAATGCTTTAAAAAAATTATCAGACGAAATAAATGTACCTATTACTTTATTAGATAAAACTTTAGAATCAGCATACAGTAGTAGCTTTTGGAGAAACATGGGATTTGATCTTGATGATGATACAGCTTCAGCATTTTATAACTACGAGGGAGATCCACAAAGTTCAAGATTTGCAAAAGAAAGTTTGCAATTCGACGGAGGACTATCTGATGATATAGAAGAAGTAAACAATGATTTTGTATACGAGAAATTTAAAGATCGTCAGAACACAGCAGACAATGTAATTTTTAAAGAAGCAAAAAATGGAGAAGTAGAACTTCTTGTTATCAAACGTAAACGTGGTCCACATAGAGATTTGTTTGCTTTGCCAGGAGGTATAGTTGAAGCAGACTTGCCTGATGAGAAAGTAATTAAATCAGTAGTAGATCCTAACTTTGTAAATTTACATGAGACATTATTTAGTATCGATGGTGAAATGTTACCAGTTGATTATGAAAAGTTAGAAGCGTCAAGAGTATTTGGTATTGAAGCATTACGTGAAGCAGTCGAAGAAGTTGGATTGGATCCTAAATATATAGATATGACACAAATACTTCCAATAAAATACAACAGATATGATTGGGACGCAAGAGCAGCTAGTGGTGTAAACGTTGGTGGTGCGTTTATTATTGTTAAAGATATAGAATCTTATGACATTGTTGATGGACGTAGCACAGTAGTTGACACAGATGTTTGGTCTCCTAAAGCTGCAGATGACGCATTAGCTTATCAATGGATAAAATTAGATGATGTTATAAATGGTACAAAAGAATTAGCATTTGGACATACAGAGTTTGTAGAAAACGCACTGAAGATGTCGTTAAGATATGGATATTTTAATAAATCTACACGTACAAAAATTGTCAAAGGTACATCTATATACGATTACGATGATGTAAAATCTTTGAACGAACAATCAGAAAATGCTATTAAACGTAACGTAGAAATTATAAAAGGTAGCAATGCAGTGCGTGAACAAGTTGGTCAACCGTTAATACCTATAGAAGGTAACAACATAATTGATCGTAAAAACAAAGCAATGATCGATAGCATTAGACAAATAGGTAAAGTGAACGTAGGTGAGAATGTAACTTTTACTGCTATTGATCAGATGAAACCTGATTTCATATTTATTGATTTGTTAAGGACAGCAATAGAATCAGGTGCTGACACTATAGAGTTTACTCCTGCAGATATTGAAGGAGATGTATTAGAAACGCGAGATCCTGAATATAGAGGTGGCGATTATAAAGACATACAACTAAACAAGGATGGTAAAAGGCGTTTAACTGAAGTTGTTAAAGATTTTACGTCTCGTTCTTACGAAAGTATTTTAAAAAGAAAAATAAATCAAGGCATGCAAATCAATCCAGTTATAGCTGAAATGAAAAAAAATGCAGACAAAATTATTAATAGTCCAGAGTTTGAAACAATTATTAATGAAGCGTTTGATCGTCTTACAGTTGTAGAAGCAGGTGCAGGCGACTATTTATTTGTAAAACATAATACTGAAGCTGGGTTATATTCTTATTTACATCCTAATAATTCAATGATACAAAATGAAGGATTGGAAGCAGCGACTACTGACATTATAGAATTTATGAAAATTAATTATCCTAAAGCAGGAAATGCGATGGAGTCAATTAGAAATACAAATAAAGTATTTTACAATAACACATTTCCTGAAGAAATATATATTCCTGCATGGGAATACTATAAGAACAATTCTAATGATATGCCACAAGCTATGATTGATACACAAAAGCTAGTTAGGAATGCTGATGGTAATTTAAGCGGTATGGTTTATCACGGTGGTAATGGTCTCAATGCAAAAGGTAGAAAAGTTTTTGACGTATTACAAACATACTTACCTGCTACTAATTTTGGAACAACAGCACCTATGAAACAATTTGAAAACAGTATGAATGGATTTTTAAACCGTGTTACTTTTGAAAATAATATTGAATGGCTAGAACCTAGAAATTACAGAGATCGCATGCTGCGTCTTAATTATATGTACTCTACATCTAGTCCATTTCTCGCTGCTTCATATGCTGTAGGTGGTAGTAATCCAGGTCAAATAAGTGACAAAAATCAACAGGTGTTTGACGCAATATATCAAATATTAAATCATAAAGAAATTTTAGATGTAGATAATACAGATTTAATAGATATGATGAATCGTGATTTACGTGAAATTGGTTTGGAAGTAATTATAGATACACAAGGTAACTATTTAAAAAGTGTAACTAATGAAAACACTTTGTTAATTGATCCAGGTATTATGCAAATAAAATTTAATGCAGAACCTAATGCAATATTGCATACAGACATGCCAATTATAAGACAGTTAAATAATCCTAACGTACCTACTTTATTACAGAACATTATAAAAAATGCTAAAGCTGAAAACATAGTTCAAGGTGAAGTATTAGATAATCTTATAGGTGAGCTGCAAAGACAAAGTGCAAAAGATTCTTATTTTATTAAGACTGCACCTGCTAATGAAAACATTGTTGAATTATTAAACAAAGCGTATCAAGACGGACCTGAACGTGAAACTATAAAAAATTATTACAAACGTATTATGGATACTGACGTTAGAATGTCAGAGATTATAAAACAGATAATACAAGGTAGTAGTGAAAAGACGTATAATTTCAGCAATATGCACGGTCTTTTACAATATAATTTAAGACCTAAACAAGCAGTAACACCTGAACTATATGATGAAGCAGTTAACTATATTAAAAAAGTAGACGAGTATCTTGATGATAGTATAGAGTTTATAACTCCTGAATATTTTCATAAAACTCGAACAACACCAGGACACGTTTTATTTACTGCACAAGCAGATAAGTTTTTTCCGTATGAAAGAATACAATTTGAAGATATGTTTGAATTTGCTGCTACACAAGTAGATCCTAAAACTCTCGGATCACACCAATCAGTTAATGATTTATTGTATGTTAAAAATGTAATAGAGTATTTAGATGATTATCCAAAATTAAAAGCAGAGTTTTTTAAAGATTTTCCAATGGAAGTTGGTTACGACTACATACAAAAAGGTCCTAAAGGTATTAATATAGCAGATGATTTACTACAGGACATGGCTATATATAGTAATATAATTATTTCAAAACATAATTTAAGATATAGTGCAAAAGGTATAGGAGATTTCAGAGGTTTAGATTTAAATCCAAATGATCTAAAAAAACAAACACAAGATATAGTTTACGAATCTTTTAATTTTAAAGAAGGCAACAAAGAGTTAATACATTATTTAAACGAAGTCAATGGATTAACAACGAGTACACCAACACCAGTAGGCAATCCTGAAAAGTTTGCTGACATTTCATTGTTACAATCTTTATCTGAAAGTGGTATAGAAATTGTCGCAGGTACTGGCGGTGGTCGTAACAGAAATAATTTCCATGATGTGTTTGGTATAGTAGATCCAGGCGATAAATTTGGTACAGGTGTACCGAGAAAAACAGTTTACGATATTAAATCTGTAGAATTAGACGAACAAGCATTACTATTACTTGACGAAATAAATATGGGTATTACAAGTTTTAATGATCTTGACGATAAAAGTATAAAAGCAATTGCTAACTTTATACCAATTGAAACTATTATGAACACTGAAGAACTTACTGATATAAAAAAACAACAGTACATGGAATTGTATACTGATTTAAATATTACTGACGGTAGGTTTAGTGATATAAATACAATAGATCCTACACCAGTTGATGGTGCGTTTTTACAAAACTTCGATGAGCTTAGAGAACTTATTGCACAGCAATCTTTATTTGGAGATGTTTCAGATAATACTGTACAAAACCAAGCAACAAAAGTTATGGAACAATTGTTTGCACAAGTACCTGAAGAGAAGATAGCAAGCACAGCAGCAAGAAATGGTTTACTACAAACACTAGGTAATGGTTTAGATATATTTGACGCTGCTGTATTAGCACCAGTTATGATAGATCTGCTTATATCAAAAACTACAGGTGTAGGTGAAGCTACTGAAACAATAGGTGGTGCAGTAGCAGATGTTGCACAAGACATTTATGATCCAAGCAAAACTGACACAGTTTTTGAAAAGACATATGGATCTCCTGAAGATCCAGGTACCTTAGCAGGTGCTGTAAGTGGTACATTTGATATATATAAAGAAGCAGCTAATCCGTTAGTTGAAGAAGCAAAAAATAATCCGTTACTAGCAAGTGTATTTACTAGTATAAAAGAAGGTGCTATATCAGCATTAGATACTGTTAAAGATGGATTTGGTATGAACGATTGGATATATAACGTTAAGCGTGATATGTACGTGGGTAGTAAACTAAAAGAAAAAGGATATAATGGTAAGAATGTGGCTATACCATCAGGACTTGTTTCACAACTTGAATCAGAATATGAAGCAGGTATGCCACAACTCGAAGATAAATATGGTAGAACATTAGATGTTGCTGACAGTTCTAATTTTCCTAAGTACAATCCAGGTAGGAGATAATATGTTTGACGCAAGAAGTTTTCCAGTTATAGAAGGTGGTGGTACATATCCTTCCATACAATACAGAGAAGACGGTATAGGTGTAGTTGATCCTAATAGAGTATATGAAGCTATGATAAATTACAGAAACTCTAATGCTAGGGATTTAAATAAACGTAAAAAAGTAGCATGGTATGAAAACGGCAAAGACATGGCAGATGAATTACTAACAGTATTTGGTGTTGAGAGTGCAGATAATCGTACAAAAGATGGTGAGATTTTAAATATAAACAGAGTACCTTACAACGCACACGCTGAATATAACGTACCAGGTAGTGGTGAGAGTTACGGCATAATGCAGATAGACGTAAGTGGTGATAATAAAACTTATGTAATGATGGCAATGGATAAAAAGTATGCAGAGGAAATAGATAAAGCTACTACAGTTACTGAACGTAATGAAATAGGTGCAAGATTATTTGAAGAGAATAGAGATGAAGCCATAGGTTTCTTAAAGGATATTAATAATATAGATAAACATATGATTATTGCAGGCACAATATTTAACGATAACGGTATGGAAGGTTGGAAGGCATATACTAATTACAAAAATGGTAATGATAAAGGTTTTAATGATCTATATGAATCAGTACAATCAGCTAATGAGCAACGTGTGTACAGTACTTGGGATCAGAATCTTATGCGTGAGAACCGTAAGAACACGTCAGACATGTTACGTATATTGGAAATGAGAGGGAAAATGCCTGTTAATATAGAAGATAGAGCAAAAACTTTAATAGACGCATATGTAACTTTAAAAAGACAAAATGCAGATATGACTGATTTTGCTGATAAAAAAATAGAAAAACTAAAACCATTTGCAGGGATATATGGCAGCTAATTTAATACCACAGTTACCAAGCGATACACAAGTTTGGCAAGAAATAAATGAGTCAGGTCAGTCAATATATTATCTTGTTTATAAATTACCACAAGAGGCAGCAGATCTATCACCAGGTTTAGAAAACTTTA
>WLWF01000379.1_pt1 | contig 43237 bp, 56 predicted proteins | sample 6718331 | NCBI WGS metagenome assembly WLWF01 (sample SAMN12718692, study PRJNA515312) | sponge metagenome | isolation source: marine sponge | host: Mycale hentscheli | place: New Zealand: South Island, Marlborough, Capsize Point | collected 2003-05-01 | reverse complement strand
AGACATAGTTGCATGGATCAAAGCAAAAGATCGTGTTACAATTGGTACTTTTAACAACTTACCAGATGACTTCTCCGATTTAGGAAAGCAGTTTGGAAACAAGTGGAAGAAAGTTGCATACAACGGTTCTTCAAATACACTTAAAGGTTTCTTAGCAGGCGATACAGACTTAATGTATTTAGGTTATACTGCAAGAGAAATTAACACTCCAGACTTAAACTGTTTTGCTACTACAGGTGGTGTAAACGGTACTGCAAAATTTGCTGATTTGTTTCCTAATTGGGGACTATCAAGTTTAGTTGAATTTCCAGTTGTAATGGGTATTAAATTAAACGAAGCACAGAAGGCAGATACAAAAGCAGTAATGGCAGATATGATGTCAAATGATCCAGACCTTAAGAAGTATTATGGTACTGCATTCATTCCAACTGCTGCTGAACTAGAAGCACGTGGACTTGGTTTAGAAGATTGGTGGAAAGATGCTGCTGATTGGATGCCAGGTGGCGTTAAGGCAGACACAGTTGCAAACTGGAAAGCTGGTAAACTACAATAGATCTTATTGATCAATATAAACTTTATAGTATGACGGGTAATTCTCGTCATACTATTTCTGCGTTTTAAAGGAACACAAATATGTATAGAGATAAGTTACTAGAATTAGTTGATATTGGTGATGCTTATGCAAGAAAAATGAATTATCCTTTTTATTGGGAAACATATGACGGCAAACGATTGGGTAATGTATATGTTGCTAGATGGTATGAAAAAGAGTTTAACTGTTGGATACCATTCATAACTGCACCAGAATTAATGGAAGAATTTAAAATTGCACTCGCAGACAAAACACTTGATATGGATCATAATTATAATCTGGACTTTATTAAACAATTGAAAACTGAGTACGAACATATTTCACTACTGTACAGTGGTGGATATGATAGTCATGCAATACTCATGGATTTTGTAGAAAACAACATTCAGTTAGACGAAACTGTAATGCACACTTACTTTGAAGATATTGATGAAAATATGAATGAAGAATACAGAGAAAATGCATTTCCTGCTCTATACAAATACCGTAATCATATTAACAAACAAACTTTTTTATATCCTCATTCCGACGAGATGCTCAAACATTGGTCTGATGAATTTGCATTTTTTAAACGTCCACAATGCGGAACAATAATAGAGCCAATGAGCTCATTACAGATTGAAAATTTTTATAATGGTGCTACTCCTTATGATTATGGGGTACCAAAAAATTTAGACAAAAAATTAGATATGAATCCTCGTGGTTGTTTTATTATAGGTAAAGACAAACCACAGTTAGTTTATTATAAACGTCGTTGGTATGTTACATTTTTAGATAGTAACATGAACGACAGAGGCGGCTTACTAAACACAATTTATTTTTGGGGTCATCCAGGAAATGTTAAATCCTTGATTAAACACAGCAGGCAGTTTAGGTCTTACATACTAGATTACAAATATGGAATAGAGAAAAAAGATCACTACAACAAGCTCGATATGCAAAGCAAGGACTTTGATGCATTAGGTACACTAGCATTCTTTAAATTTAGAGATCAAGATGAATTAAATTATGTAATTGAGCGGCCTGATATATTTAATGCAGACAAAAAACTAGGCAAAGATGCAAAATATAGAAATGAAAAAGCAAATTTTTTAGTAGCAAATAGATTCGATATAGTTTCTAAATATGCAAAATGTGTGGACAAGTTTTTAGAAATATTTCCTGAATGTACCACAGGATTGGACGACTTTTCAGGACAAGGTAAGTTTGCTTGGTTTATTGATATTGACAGTCTTGACATATACTCACAACAAGAACTTATACCAAATGGATTTGAGGATGTGAAGACAGAAAAACATCAAGGATTAGACTTTGATGATCTAGTTGCACAAACAAAATTTGCTGGCAGAAGTATAAGAGAAACTAGTGAAGCAGAGGATAGACATATTAGAGAAATAAAAAAATTGTCAGACAAAGAACTAGCAAACACGATGTTAAATAACTTAAAAGGGGAATAAAATGGATAAAATAGGACACTTAGATATTGATTGGCAAGCATTCAATGAACGCATAGATAAAATTGAAGGTGTGATAAAACAACCAACTGTGTATAATACTCCGTTAAAACAGGAAACATATAATACAAATTATAAAGTTGATGAACACCATTATTTGGCACATATCGAAAACGGAACCAGTATCTATACTGAATACGTTAGTGATGATTTGGTTGATATGTTTCCAACAGACTTTTGGCCTACTGTGGGTATGGATGGGCGTGTAATAGTTAAGGTACTTGAACACGAGCCAGGAGTTATCACACAACCACATATGGATGGCTATCACATCACAAAAGAAAAGTTTGATCTTGCAGAAGATGGACCAGTAAAAAGATTGTGGATACCATGCACTGACTACAAATTTGGACATATATTGTGTGTGGGTGACGACTTTATTATGACCAACTACAAAGCAGGCGATGTATTTGAAATACCCGGAGACATACTGCACAGTGCAGGCAATATCGGTGTTGAGACTCGTAGAGTAATTACAGTAACCGGAGAAGCACTTGACAAAAAAGGCTTTCGTGGCGTAGAAGTTTGTTAAAGCCGCATACTAAACTGGATATAGATTGGGAATGGTTTAACAATAGACTTGACAGACAAGATGGTTGTAAAAGAATACCAGCACCTCATCTTGCACTAAAACAACAAATTGCTGATGGAGAAAAACATTACAACCTAGATAATTGTGCTCATCATGTTTATACCAGTGAAACATTTCAGGATTGGTTGCCCGAGAATTTTCTTAGTTCAGAAGATTATACTGGTGAGGTGCTTATAAAAGTTTTAGAACATCCACCAGCAAGTTTCACTGAACCACACACAGATGGATACGGTAGTGTAAAACGTAAATTTAAATTGGACAAAGATGCATCTATGAAACGTTTATGGATACCTTGCGGTGATTATAAAATTGGACATGCACTTTTTATAGGTGAGTGGAACGTTATACATAATTACAGTGCAGGCGATGTGTACAATATTACTCCATGGCAAAACACACTGCATAGTGGTGTAAACGCAGGAGTAGAAACAAGACGTATAATGACAATAACAGGAACAGTAGATGGCAGCTAAGAAAAATAAAGATTCAAAAGCATGGATGATACCTGAAGGTGAAAAACGTGAAAATGCAACCTATCATTATCTAGCACACAAAACAGTTAGTATGATACGTGAAGGTAAAAAGATACGTGTAAAGAAGTATCATCCTAAATTACAAAAGCATGTTTGGTTTATAGAAACCAAAATGCCAAGTCACAGTAAGTAGTGCAATTCCAAATACCAAGTGAAAGTATAAGAATAAGAGAACAGTTGTTTCCCTATCTACGTGAGCATTATGATTGTAAAATTATCAACAGTGCAGAGGATATCGAATCCAACAGAACACTTGTGTTTAGTGCTCCATTTGACAACTACCTACAACAAGCAATTAAAAAACACAACATAAACTTCTTTTATATCGACAATGGTTACATAGGCAATCACAACTACAAGAAGCCGTGGTATTATAGAATAAGTTACAACAGACTACAAAACACACGTGTTGGTACTTTTGGTACCAGTAGAATACACACACTTGAATTAGACGACCGCTGGGCAGATTGGAACACACTCGGCGATTATGACCTGCTGGTTATGCCACTGCCTAATAAACTGTTCACTTGGTTTGGAAAAGACTACGACACGTGGCGTAAACAAGTATTAGCAGAATATCCACATGCATTGGTTAGAGATAAGCCAGGTGGCAGGGCAAGTAGACAACAACGTTTCCAGGATATAGTTCCGTTGATAAGTAGCAGTCGCAAGGTAATTACACATCATAGTATGGCAGCAGTAGAAGCACTTTGTTTAGGCAAACCTGTGGAAATACTAGGAGAAAGTGCAGTGGAACATTGGCAAAATAAAACCAACTTTGATAGAACAGACATGCTTGAACACATAGCACACAGTCAGTTCAGCAGAGATGAATTTCGAGATGGTACTGCTTGGCACGTAACAATGGAGTATCAACTATGATTTATGCAATGTGGTATGTATTAGGAATCTTAACTGTGTTAGTTCTTCCATGGGCAGCACGTAACAGTGAAATGCTACAGTTTTTAAGCACCTGTGTAGGTTGATATGTGTGGTATCCTATTAGTAAAAAGCAAACAAGAACTACCACTAGAACAGCATCTTAGAGCATTAAGCATACTTAAAAGTCGTGGTCCTGATCACATACGTTACCAATATGAAAATGGTATATTCATTGCACAGGCAGTATTGCACATTACTGGCACAGATGATTACTATAAACAAACACACACAAACTTCTTAGCATACAACGGCGAGATATACAACTACAAAGAACTAGGCAACTATTCAAACGATATAGAATTTGTAGATGATTGCGTCAATGGCAATGCACGTGCATTAGCACGTGGATGGGGTCCTTGGGCATGGGCATGGACTGACGGTGTAACTGTGCGTTATGGCGCAGACCCACAAGGTGAAAAAACACTTTATCAATATAAAGACGAAGATATTCTTATTGTGTGTTCAGAATTAGCACCAATACTAGAATATGTAACGCCAGCAAAAATCAAGGGCAACTATACCACACGCCATTGGACCATGCTAGAACAAACACCATATGTGGGTATAACTAGAACAATACCAGGATGGGAATATACAAACGGTACAGTAAGCCAACCCATTGACATGCTTTGGAATTGGATCAAACCAGTTGAATGTACCTATCAAGAAGCACAAGAACAGTTTGCGAGCATATGGAAACAAACACTTAAAACAATGACGCCCAACTGTGACTATGCACTTACATACAGTTGCGGACTTGATTCAAGCATAATACTAAGCCACTTGGATAAACCAGAATTATATGCAACCAATATGCAGGGCAAAGATCCTATTGTTGATCACATACGCGATTTTTTATCTGATGAACAAATGCAACGTCTTCACCATTTGTCAATTAATGCAGAGCAGTGGGCTGAACTATTCACACAAGTGATTGAACGTACACGTATGCCTGTGCAAAGTTGGAGTTTTGTTGGACAGTGGGCCATAGCCCAAGCATGCGATCAACGTGTACTATTTACAGGTGCAGGTGCTGATGAACTGTTTGGCGGTTACGATATATATCAAAAACTAAACTACAATAACAACAGTCCTTACAGTGTGGACTCACCTTTATGGAGATGGTGTATGGACAGTTACGATCAGCATGCTGGACAAGCAACTTTACTTGCTGACTACTGGCATCAAATTTCAGGGTGTGACATAAGAGGAGTAGATGCGATAGCCGGAGCTCATGGTATCGAACCACGCAATCCATTTCTTGCAAAACCTGTTATGCAGTTTGTACTTAACTTACCATTCGAATACAAAGTAGGATCAGTGCCAAAGCCTTTAATAAGAGATTTATTTTTAGAACAATGGACTGTAAAGCACATATGGCCAAAGAAAGGTTTCAGCGGACACTGCAATGATAGTCTGCCTTATTTAGATGTGAGTGTAAGTGATACTGATAGAAATACACAATGGCGCGATGCAGTTATTGAAAGTTTTTTCACTCCCAAATATTCCCGTTATGAGGCTCCCAAAAAGGTGTCCAGTCTACGGCATTATTAAACCAATCAACATTGAACACAGTATCTGGATATTGTTTGAGATAATTGTGTAGTGTTCTTCTTGTTGTTTGTTGGCCAGGTGTCACAGCAGCAGTCTTCTGGTTATTATACTCGTACCATTCTATACCATAAGGTGCATCCTTATCAGTATATTTAAAAAGAAATTGTTGCCCAACTTCCGCTCTACAAATTTCTGCAAACTGTTCAAAGTTTTCAATCTGTGGTAAGTTCTTAAACTTATCCGCATATTTTGTATGTGTGGTAATAAAAGTTTCTACTGTGGCTATTTCAGATATACATTCTACTGCCCTTAAACGGCTTTCGCCATTGTTTATTCCAAATTTTTCATTACCAGTATAGTTTAACAACATTGGTTTGACTATGCCTTGTTCACGTATATCTTTGACCCAAAGATTCAGTTTGACAATATTTGCAATGTCGTACCAGTTACGCGGTTCATTGATAAATTCTTCAAGTGTATCTTCTGACAATCGTATGTTAATCCAATCGCATATATCCGATAGGCTATGTCCTGGTTGTATTCTAGCCTTAAGTACTCCTGGATCGTAGAATAAACAATGTTCACCATTGTGTAAACTCGCAACAATAGGATCAGTATCCTTAGGATAAGGAAGCACAGTATGAGAGAATGTTTTTATTGGGTTGGTCCAGTATTCCATATAATTACTTAGTGATGGAAAAAAGTGATAGCAAATATACGCCTCTAACCAGCCAAAAACAATGTCTTGCTGAAGAGAAACAACAAACTGATGGAATATGGATCAGTAGAGAAAAAGAACTAACCACAATTGGGGCTCTCAACGATCACATACTTGGTTGTGGTTATGATATAACGTCAGTAAGTCACGACAACTATGGATATCCTACTGTGTTTACCAAAGACAATAAAACACTTGCATGTAGGCTAGTTGATTTAGTAGAAGAAGCAGATTTAATGATATCTGACAATCACATGGTAGTCCCTACAAATGGAAAGTTTCTCAGTGTACTTCCAGAGTTTTGGGGACAATGGCAATTTGTGCCTGAATACATAGACAGACCTGCAACAATTGGTTATAATTGTTTTATGTATCGCTTACGTGGAGACAGAGATAGAGTATTCGAATTACTTACAAAACGTCACTTACTTGATTATGGACTTGTTAGTTACCTTGACAGAGATTACGATACTGTGAATTCACATGGCACATTAGAACAGTGTATAATTGATACCAACGTGAGTTTAATACTAGAAACATACACCCGTGATGAAACAATTGTTTTTAGTGAAAAGATATTTCGAGCATTACAAATACCACGTCCATGGTTGTTGTACTGTTCTCCTTTTAGTGTTGAACTGCTACGTTCACATGGATTTGATGTACTAGATGATTATGTAGATATTGCTTATGATAAGATTACAAACCATTGGCAAAGAATGGATGCAATAGTTGATCAACTAGAAACATTTATCAATCGCCAGTACACACGTAGGGATTACGAGCGATTTGAGCAGGCAGCAACACACAATCAACAATTGTTAGTTAGTTTACTCCACAGTTGGCCCAAAAAACTAAAGACTGTGATGTCATGCCTGACGCCTTAATACTAGGATGCTCGCATGCGGCTGGTGCATTAATGCATGAAGATCCTGAATATGGAGCACAGAACAGTTACCCAGTTTTATTAGCAAACATGCTTGGATACACACCACATAACCATGCTATCTCAGGTGGATCAAATGATGCAATGTTTAGAATATTTACTGAACAAGAACAACACTATGATTTAATCATTGCCTGTTGGACCGGCATGGACAGAGGTGAATACTTTCACCCAACACATGAACAATGGGTACCAATCAACTATGGTGAAGGTGACAGTTACGTTCGCAAGCCTAGCAAATATCTGTTGCAGGGTATACCAGTTGGTATTGAAATTGATGATAAACAAATGTATGAACACTACGGCAAACAGTGGCTTGCAATTGAAGGCAACCGACAACGTGGATTCAATAACAAACTTAAAAATATTCTAGCATTAAATGTGTATGCACAGAGCAAAGGCATTAAAGTTATTAATATTGACAGCTTCGACGGTATACATGAAAAACGCATTAGACCTTTTGCATATCCAACTACAGTATATCGCCCATTAAATGGTCCAATAAATGAATTTATAGGTTATTGTACTAGAAACAGTTATCCCACTGAGCCACGTGGGCATTTTTTCCGACCAGCACATCTGTCATATGCACAACATGTTAAGAATAAACTAGACAACACCAGGAGCCCTCTAAATGATTGAACTGCAAGGACCCACATACAAGTACAACGGTGAAGTACTCAGTGAGCCAGAAATAATTTTTATAAATGATCATTGTTATGACGAACAAGACCAGTGCTTTCATGTTAAAAAACTCTTAGACAATAGTACTTGTGATCCAAAATCTCACACTGTAATATTTGATCATATATTACATGACGATGAATTGTCTGATTACAACATTATGTATTTTCCTATATTCTTAGCAAGTGAATGCCAAGAGTTTATAGATCAAGATATACAGCCATTTTGGGACATTAAAACACGCATCTTTAATTTTTCAATTAACAAGCCTCGTATACATAGAAAATTTTTATTAGAGGAAATTGAACGCTTAAGACTAACAAGTTACAGACACAGTCTGGCTTGGCAATTCAACCCAGTAAACAGTATACCAGTAACTGATTTAAAATTTGGTCCAGAGACTGTACACCAAATGAGTATAGCCAATGGTAGTTTTAAAAACGCAGAAACATATGATGGGCTTCTTAAGCCAAAATTCCAAAACACCTGCATCAGCATAGTTACAGAGCCATGTTTTTACGAACGAGAAGCATTAATTACAGAGAAAACATTTATGGCAATTATGGGAGGCACTATTCCAATTTGGTTTGGAGGTTGGAAAAATGCACAGTCATTGGCTACACTGGGTTTCGATGTGTTTGAGGATATAGTTGATCATAGTTATGAAACACTAGATGATCCATATGAAAGATGTACTCAATCATTAGAACGTAACTTACATCTATTTGACTTAGAAAAAATGCAAAAAATAATCAAAGATAACAAACACAGACTACAACACAATGTAGATTTATTGATGTCAAATCCGTTCTTGCAAGAATGTTTTAAACAAGTAAGAATGAGTCAAGAACCATTGCGTAGTAGTTTGTTACGAATAATGCCTACATTTAGAAACAAAATGTTTCAAGACCAGGTTGTTGAATTTAAATGGTTTAATTAATGGATTTTTTTATAAACAGTTTATATCGTTACGCCGGTGAAGTGCTAACCAAACCAACAACAATATTTGTAACAGATCATCATTATGACGAAGAAAATGATGTTTGGCCACTGCAACAACTGTTAGATGCAAGTACCTGCAAGCCAGAGGAGCATACTTTACTTTTTGACATGATAATACATGATGATCGATTCGCACAGTACAATCCAATATGTGAACCATGGACCATGGAATGGTTACAAAATGAATTTGAAGAAGAAAATATTGTGCCTGACTGGACAAACAAAACTGTGCCTTTTAACTTTATGATTAACAAAGAGCGTCCACATAGAATTCATCTATTGAGGATGATAGAGAATGCAAAATTAACCAATTTTACATACAGTTTACCTTGGCTACACAACCAATATACCAATGTAAAGCCAACTAACTATATGATAGGCACTGAAATACAATTGGAAAATAGCATAATATTCGGAAGTATACGGAATAGTACAACGTATAAACAATTATTGCAAAAGAATGTGTTCGAGCCAAGTTGCATTAGTCTCATTACAGAACCTACCTACATTGAAAAAGAAGCACAGTTAAGTGAGAAAACAATAATGGCAATTTATGGCGGCACTGTTCCAATTTATGTTGGCGGCTGGCGAAGTGCTGATGCATTGCGGATACTCGGATTTGATGTTTTTGATGATATAGTAGATCATAGTTATGAAACATTAGAAGATCCTTGGGATAGAATAACAAAAGCATTCGAGTTAAATATCGATCTGCTTGAGAGCTTTACCGTAACAGATACAATACTAAAACGAATGCAATACAATTTGGATCTATTAACAGACGGAGTTTTTAGAAAAGCATTAGAGCATATTAAAGGACCTGCACCATTAGCAATAGGTAAATTATAATAATGATTATTAACAGTAGTAATAGCTGGGGTCCTTTAAAAGAGGTATGGCTTGGTGATGTCTATCCAGCTGATTGGTACGATCATTTACCAACACAAACAAGAGATGCATTTCGTACTATTACTGAAATGACCAAAGAAGACCTAGACATAATACAAACTACCATTGAATCGTTTGGAGTGCATGTTCGCAGACCAACCTATGACACTATTGATTCCTTCATTGATGCATACACCAGACAACTAATTAAGCCTCAAATTACACCAAGAGATCAATTTGTTACACTAGGCAATAAATTAATTGCACACAAATGGCATACAAAAGCCTGGGAATCGGTATTAGAAGAATATAAACTTGATACTGAATGCAGTGTCATTCTTACTGATAATGTAGCTCTAAATGGTGCAAATGTTATAAGAATGAACAAAGATCTTATAATCGATACTCCGCACGGTGAACAAATGAATAATGATTTTCTGTCAGATTACAATGTTACTATTGTAAACAATGGTGGACACATAGATGGATGCTTTGCTATTCTTAAACCAGGACTATTGATTGCAAGTAATTATTTTCCTAGTTACGATGAAACCTTTCCTGGATGGACAAAGATTGATCTTAGTAATCCAGAGTTTGAACAACAAGATTTTGCTTACAACGGGAAATGGTGGCTGCCGGATGTAAACATAAACAATAACAAAAGTTTTGGAAAACATATCGAACAACACGCAGTAGACTGGGTAGGCGATTATACTGAAACGTATTTTGAATTAAACTGTTTGGTAATCAATGAACAAAATGTTATAATGTTAGGTAGTAATAAAAACTTAGAATTACAACTAGACAAACACGATATACAAGTTCATTGGGTTCCGTTTCGTACAAGAAGTTTCTGGGATGGTGGTATGCACTGTTTAACAGTGGATATAAATAGAAAATGATATTAACAGTGTTAAAAGATTGGCTTTGGTGGTACAAAAAACAAGCACCAAAGTATGGTTACTTTGATAGCATAACATACAGTTATTTCAATGCACGATATTTTAAAAGAGATGGAAACTGGCGAAAGGCCACATATGAAACCCGGTGATTACATAGCCCTGCATCTATTGAACTGTGTGATATGTGCAATAACAATTGGCATATTATATAACGTATATTTTGGTTGACTTTTATTTTAAAGATGCTATAATGTATTTTTATTTAGGAGAATACAATGGAACCGAATCCACATTATATTAATATGTTAATCAACATTGGCATATTCGGTTTATTAGTTTACGTTGCAATAAACGTATAAAAGAATGGACTGTTAGCTCAGCTGGATAGAGCATCTGACTACGAATCAGAAGGTCGGGAGTTCGAATCTCTCACAGTTCACCAATTTATAGGGGACAAGTGTTACGGTAGCACGAGTGGCTCCAACCCACTAAGCCAGGGTTCGACTCCTTGGTCCTCTGCCAAACATGCCGGCATAGCTCAGTTGGTAGAGCAGTTGATTTGTAATCATCAGGTCGCGAGTTCAAATCTTGCTGCCGGCACCACTCTCTAATAAGTATCGATATGGAAACAATAGCAATACAATTTGATTTAACTTTTAACGACGTAGAAAGTGGCTTGCGTTTGGAAATATCGTTTAATAATAAATTATTGCAAAAGATAGATGCAACAGAGACAACACAAAAAATACAGTTTGGTGTTGATTGTGTGCCTGGAGACCAACTGTTATGTTTTACTCTAAAAAACAAAACTCCGCAACATACTATATTAAATGATCAAGGCGAGATAGTTAAAGATAGTTCTATCGGTATTGAAAACTTTGTAATCGACCATGTAGCATTAGAACACACATTTTATGAACAATGCAGATATAATCATGACTTTAATGGATCACAAGAACCAATAGATGATGACTTCTTTGGGATTATAGGTTGCAATGGTACTGTATCTTTGAAGTTTACCAGTCCTGTTTATCGCTGGTTAGTCGACACCATGTAATACTAATCGTTCCAATTGTATTCAAAATACATGTTTACAATTTCTGTAAAGAAATACACCGTTATCAATACAAATGGCAATACTATTAAAAACAATATAAGCAATAATCTACGCACTGGCAGTGAACGTTTTTCCCACCAATGTATAGCAATCTTTATTCCTGACTTAATTTTGTTTACTATATAATCACCAATCACATAACGTATGAGTCTTACAATAATCAGCACTGGTGACGCAATAACATCAATTAACAACAGCACAAGATCCACTGCTACATCAACACTATGATCTACCGTCCACTTTTCACGCCAATTACGCCATTTTGTTCTAATTTTATCAAGCATGAAAATACTTATCAATAAATATTAGCATGTTAGAAGCAGTACAACTAGATTACAATTTTGATATATTCACAAAGGCTGACTATAGTGTTCATAGTGGCAGTTGTATCGCACATCAAGTGCATGAACTCAAAGATATACATGAAAAGTTTGGAGGCTTTCCAGACAGTTACGACATGGGCAACACTTTGATCAGACAACTATGGTGGACCAGAGAACAACTAGACTTTGACGAACTAGGCGATAAACTTGGCATAGAAGTTGTTACAGTCAGCAGTATATTACAACCGCCTGGCAATGTAATTCCTGTACACAGAGATACTTTTTTCCAAATTAAACGTGCCTATCCAAATGACACGCGACTTAAAGTAAGAGCCAACATGTACCTAGAAGACTGGCATGTAGGAGAATACATCCAATATCAAAAAGACAATGAATGGCACAACAGCACTCATTGGAGTGCTGGCGATGGATGGATATGGGATAGCGATCACATGCATCTCAGTGCCAACGCAGGCATGCAAGACAAATACACACTACAAGTGTCAGGCTTTTTAAAATAAAGGTTGACAAAGCACTAATTTAGCCATATACTGTATATAGAGTTTGAGGATAATTAAGTGTATAGAGTTACAGGCTATTGGCGTGATACAAAAATTGTGCAATATTTCTACAGTAGATTTGATGCAATTGACTTCAAAGACATAGTTGATGCTAATTATCCTTTAAATGTAACATTTGAAAAAGGAGTTTATCCAGTGAGAGAATGGATAGTAAGCAGTTGGAATGTAATTATGGATGATCGACGTAATCCACTAAGTGCCATTCCAGATACCAACGTTAGACACATGGTAATGCAGGTACTAGCATGGATGTGGTGTATTATTTTTAGCATGAGTCTTGGTAGTATTACAGTATTTGCATATACTACAGTCGCACATACACTGTTGATTGCAGGAATTGTTGCAACAGTTGCTATATTTGAAACTGCTAAACGCAAGCCAGGTTTCTTTTTAGATACATTATATCACACACCAAGCAGAAGCAGAGGCTATATGTGGGTTAATGGCAAAAAAATCAAACTAGATAAAAATGATCCAGGAGGGGAACATGAATAAGATAGTAATTGGTGCTATTGTAGCGGCAATATTAATTGCTGTATTTTTTCAACAAGCACGTGCTGACTCAGTAAATGCATACGTACAAGATCATTATAAAAGTGTTGTACACCAAACACCACACAATCAACAGGTGTGCCAAGATGTAGTTGTGCCTAACAGAGTAGGACCAGATAACATGATCAGTGGTGCATTGTTAGGTGGTTTTATTGGACAGAATGTAACCAAAGATCTTCCAGACGGTGGTACTGCTGGTGCAATCATTGGTGGATTGCTTGGACATATGAATCAAGGAAATGCAGGTAGCACTACACAAACACGTTGTAGTACACGAACAACTTATACAGAAACACAATCAAATGTCTACTCACACAGTACAATTACATTTACTGATTCAACAGGCACTAGACGAACATTAAGATTTAAAAAATAATATGCAAATAAAGGTTGACAGACACAATATGTTGTGCTACTATTAAGTATAAAGTTAGAAAATGAAAGGACTTTAATATGGAAAAAGTAAAATATATTGTCAAAGGCTTAGGTGCAGTTCTTGCAGGTGTAGGCTTGATGTTAGCACTAGGATATGGTTTAGTTGCAATTGGTAAACTATTAGGCTTAGAAGCAGAACATGTTACAGGTGGTGTTGTTGTTCTTATAGCACTTGGTATGATGGTGTTTTGGTTATCAGAAGATTATGAGCTTAAAAAACTTAAAGACAAGTAAACTGAATTACAATGCAGAGTGTGTGAATGGTAATTAGTGAAATATTTGCAACGGTGTTGCAAGGATTATTACAGCCTAACTGCAAAGAGCACGGGGGCCATAGCCTCTATAGGATATGCATGGTGGGCCTGGTCGGCGGTGAAACTCAGCACTGCCCGTTTAGATCGTGAGAGGGTCCTTAAACGCGATGCAGTACTCTGTATTGTAACACAAGGAGATAAAATGTACTTAGAAAACAGAGATACAAAGTATAAAAAAGTCGGCAACAAACACTATGTCGAGTTTTACGAGGACAACACAATGATAGGTGTGATTGATTATAGCAAGCACAGTATGCATTATGTTGAAGATGCTGTGAACAACTTTCGCAGTGGATTAATGAAAACAGAAACAATAAAAGGATATGATATCAATGGCAAGAATCAGTAATACTAAAGGAATAGCACAAGTAGGCGGAAGTCAATTTGAATTAATAATGGCTGCCTCAGGAAGAGCCAGAAGTTACAGTGCTGATAATCAGCCATTAACGCCTCATTTTAATAAAAGAGGAATGACTGCTCTTAGAGAAATAGAGCAAGGCTTGGTAGCATATGATGATATCAAAGAAATGATGATAAACAAAAATCAGACTGTTAGGCCTAAAGAAGAAGAGGCTGATCCTATATTAGATAACTAAAAATAAACGGAGGCGTTTATGAAAATAATTTTATTACTAGTGGCTCTACTTTGGAGCCACTCTTCATTTGCAGACAAAGGCATAACAATATGCAACGGACAGTTTGCTTTATGTGCAGCCAGTGCATGTGAACCCACTGGAGGAACTATAACCAATCAAAACGGTGATTCCTTTCCAGAAGTCAAGTGTACATGTCCTATATTATATGGTGATAACATTGCTGACCTCAGTGCTGGTAACATGACAAGTTGTGAGCCAACTGATGAGAATTCAGTGTGGAGCACCTTTTGGCCAAGATTTGATTATCCAAGACAACAGAACGATTTCTCACACAATGAAGCACAAATGAAAGGCAACATAGTGGAGTGTCCAGCAAGTTTAAAACAAGGACATCGAGCAAGTAATTGTTTTAGTTGGAACTGCAAAATAGACAAAAACGGTGTAGCCATATGCTCATGCCCAATGGGTCAAGAACCACCTGAGACTGCTTTTTTAATTGAAAGTACTGAAACCAGCACAGATCGTTGTTCACAACATCCTGTTAGTTTACCACTTGTGAGTCAGATGTTTGAACGCAAAAAACAAAACTAATACTTGGAGTTAAGATGTTAAAACTATTTGTTGGTGACAACACAGAAGAATTAGCCGATTATGCAAATTTACGTTTTAATTCCGTTTTAATTACCGCTCGTAATTATAAACAAATAATCAAACAAAGCAAGACTCAAGACATTGTTGGGCATACTAGTTTTGGTGATTTGGGTAAGATTACCAAAACTGAATCACCTTTTCACACACTGCTATTAGAAGCTGATTCAATTGAATATTGTCCTCCTAAACGATGGAGTGATCACAGTGATACCTATCAGTTGCATAGTATGCAACGTATCACTGAATACTATCTCTATGATGTTAACCGTATTCGCAAGAATGTAACTGGATTAACATTAGATCATTGGACCGACCAACTAAACTACTTAAACTTAGCGGATACACGAAGAACTTCCAAGCAGAATTTATGGATCAGTGGTTGCAGTATAAGCCATGGAGTTGGAGTTGATACAAAACAACGATATGGTCAATTGCTTGCTAATAGTCTACAATTGCCAGTAAGTTGGCTAACTGCTCCTGGATCTAGCATTGAATGGGCAGCTGATCAAATACTACGTTCAGATATACAAAAGAATGATATAGTAGTATGGGGACTGAGCAACGAGTATCGTGCATGCGAATGGAAAGACGGAAAACCATATCATATCAACACTCATAGTTTTGCAGCCAGTGAAACAGGAAGTCTTTCAATGGTTTCAGAAGAAAACCGATTGTACAAAGCACTGATAGCAATAAATCAAGTTGAAAATTTTTGCGATAAAATTGGTGCACGATTCATTGCATTTCCAATAATATGCACAGAATCATTGAGATTGCATTTATCTAAAAATAAAAGTTATCGTGAATACAATTATCAATTAGATTTCTGTGACTACGGATCAGATGGAACTCACCCTGGTGCACTACAACATCAAAAATACTGCAACTTTCTAAGACAGTGTAAATAAATATCATTATGACAAGGAAAGAATTTAGAGAGCTAATGGAGCAAATGTTATTTGCTTTTCTCTTTGTCATGTTACAATTACTAGGAGTTTTGTTTATTTTTAAGGATCAACTATGAGATGGGAAGACTTTGAAGAAGGCATTGAAGAACTAGACCCTGCTAAACGTCCTTGGGAATATGATGGTGACGGCTTACAAATATATAAATTAGAATGTGGCTTCACTGGCAAAACTCCGTGGGACGGCGGTTATGCACTATGGTTAAAGCAGTATGGGAGCGATTGGAATGACTGATAAAGAACAGGCACACTATATCCAAGTGCTAATTAAACATGACAAAGAAAGCACACCATGGAATGATAGAATGGCCTATTGGGAGAACTACAATGCCAAACGGCAGTAAATTTGCTAACGAATTGATGTTTGGAGTAAAAGGACAACTAATACCAGACGAATATACCGAGTCAGATATACGTCATATGGAAAAATCATATCTAAAAAGACTTTGGGGAAACTGTGAACGTCTTCCGCGTAGTGAAGCACGTTTTGAACAAGCATGGAGACAAGCAAATGGGCAAGAAGAAATCAAGAACTAGTCAAACTTCCGCAGGCGTAGTCGGAAGATCAAATCAGTATGCTAGTAAACTAAAACGTCGTGAATACAACCAAAGTGTTGAAAGAGCAAACAATCAATTGGCCGCATTCTACAGAGGTAGAAACGTGGTATTAACAATTGCAAATCCAAACAAGAACGAAACCAACAAACCTTATATTCGTGTCAATGCACGTGATGTTTGGTCAGGTGGCGGAAAAGAAAAGAAACGTTAATCTTTTAATTGACCTGTCACACTAAAAAAGTTCCTATTACGTATACCATAGTTTACTGCTAGATGTGGAACACCGTTTGGTATTTGATATGCATCTCCTGCACGCCAGCCTGCCATGATTCGATTATCACATTGACAAAACTCTCCCCAATTCCAATCCTGTAGATGCACTACCCATCTGCCAATACGATCTGTTACACTTGCAATCTTATGATAACGATCTATGTGCAATGGCGACCCTGTGCCAGGAAGTCTTGATTTTAATGCTCCTATTACAGTGTCTAAACGAAATCCAAAAGTATTAACTATGGTTTCTTCGCCAAATATCTCTACAGTCTGTTCCAGTGTAGGATACCAAACACTATTGTTCATAGCTTCGCCTACAAAGCCCACATCTGTATACACATCGGACCGTTTGGTATAATCCACAGTATCAAACGTTTGGTTTTGTATTATATCTTCTACTGTTTCAATGTTAAACTTTACATTTGTATCACCAGTATCAAAAATTAGATCTTTGTGCAAGTATTGTTTCAACGGCTTGCCAAGACCTTGTTCAACAGGATTAGGGTTTTTGTTTAAAAAATCTCTTTCCATTTATACTCCTTCAAATCCATTTGGAATTAATTGTTCTTGTGTGTAAACGTCTAGTGTGTCCATATCAATAAACCATGCAAACTTACCTGGATTATCAAAGTCAGGCAAAATACTGTAAAATGTCTTCTTAGCAGTGTAATAATTTATTAACAGATCATAATGATTTGCATCAATTGCATCGTGTGTTCTTTGCATTGCTTTTGAACTATCATACTTTTGATTTTTAACAAGTTGTGCGTCAGCATTAATAACTCGACTGCGTCCAAGCACTGCACCTGTTTCTTCTCCTTGATTTGGTTTAAAATACTGGAGGCCTTGTTTTACAAGATTGTTCTCAAGCAGGTATTGTCTGTATAAAAGTGCATCTTTCACATAACTTTTAATATTGTGTGCATCTAACCAAAAGCATTTTACGTTAGGATGCTTGTAGTCACCTCCCATTTGTGTATCAATGAACACTGTATACCATCGTTCCTTATACTTTATCAATTGTGGCTTATCTGAACCTTTGATATAGACTGTGTCTTTTTGTAACACAATGTTAGGATTAGTATCTAATGCACTGCGAAATTGTGTTGTCACTGCACCACTGATATTAAAGAACGCCAATGGGTCCTTGTATGCTACAGCATGTTGGTTAAATGTTGTACTCACTATCTCGCTTGTACCAAAATGATCACGGTTCTTTTCTATTGCAGGTAAAGCACACCGTCTAATTTCTCTGTTGCATTCAAATTCAATATCATCACAAACAAGACAGATCAATCTATCAATTTCAATATTGTTATTGACAGCAGTTTCTAGAACTGTTACACTATCAGACCCACCTGAGAAAAACAAATGCATTTCGCGATATTTAGATTGTAAATATTTTAAATAATCAACATTATAATTGCAATCCATATCAATTGGTGTTTGCAACTGTTCTCGTATCACGTCAATTTGACTATCGACAAAAGTTGCAAAGCTACCTTTTTCTTTCTCATACCACAGTGCTAAATTTTTATTGTCAAATTTATATCCGTCAGCACACCAATAGTAGGGATGGTTTTGTTCTTCGACTCTCTTGGTTGATTGTTCTATTAGTATTTGTAAATTCATTAACTTGCAAACCTTGTCTTATCTAATGTTACAGGATAGTCATGCTCTTTCATATATTGAACTTGCCAGTGTTTATATCCTCTGTTTTTAAGGTCGACAGTTGTGTTTAAAAAACATTGAAACAGTCTTTGATCAGTAAGCGGATATCTACCTTCTATGCCGTGATGTCCGCATATCATATCGCTACGGTGTATCTGTCTATGCAATCTACTATCTGCATAATCATGCCACGGATATATAGTTCTAAGGTCGCTTGGCCAACCGCCAATTATTTTTCCTACTCTACCACGTGACTGCTTATCAGTCTGATAATCGTCATAGAGTTCATCGCCACCTATTCCGCTAATACATATTTTTTGTTTACGAGATAAAAAATGATTTTGCAATATACTGGTAAGTGCTTGTGGATTTTGATCTTTTAGATATTCAAAGTTATACAATTTAAACATTTCTTTTGTTGTAGGAATTACTGCACTATCATCTGCCCGATCAATTAATGGTTTAGATTGTAAACTCATTCTCCCTGACAATACATCAGGATCTTCTCTGCCTATTTTGCTAACTGTGTACATATCTGAATTAAAAAACTTTCTTGCACAACACACTATTACGCCTGCATCTATACCAGCACTAAGCATATAAGTTGTTATAAGTAGCTCGTGCCTATCTTTAATGGCTTGTTCAAAGGATTCAAATACACTGTCAAGATTGTTTACAGTTTGTGATAGATTCCATTCAGTGGTTGTTTGTATGTCTAATTCAAACGTGTGTTTATCTATAGTATAGATTCTATTTTCTTGTGCTCTAACTGCACTAGGAGCATGAGCTAGTACAAAGTCAACTGTGCTACCTGCTATAAAACTTCTAGTTTCTCTATCGTAATAGAAGAAAAGATTTTTTGAACTCCATTGATCTACTGCAAAAACAATGTGTGTATCAGTAACGTATGTTACGCTGTATTCGCCAATAAGACTTTTAATTAGATCTACAGTTGTTTCTAACCGATCGTCGAGATTATTGACAATCCATTTGGTATCGTTTTGTTTGCTATTGTATGTGCTACCATTGTATACTAATGTGCCGTGTTTGTTCTGTATTGGTTGCGGTGGGCTAGTGCCTTGAGTGCTAAGAAGAGCATGTCCAAAATGCTCATTCTCAACATCAAGTTTATTAAATTGCTCAGGACCTCTAAGCAGGATACTATTGCTTACTGTTACAACAGGTATGTTATATGAATAATAGTATCCGCACATTTTTATTTAGAAGCTAATTTGTTTCCGGTTAGTACACTAACAATATCCCAAAATGCTTTCTGTTGATCTTTAATTTTTGTACCTGGAGTCATAAAAGCCTTTTCAAGGTATGTTGATACAGTTTTGCTTTCAATAACTCTGTTAAGATCAGCCTTCACAGTTGCACGTTGATCGGCAGGAATATTTACTGCATGCCAATACTTCAGTGTACCAGTTTTATTCAAGTGCCAAGTTGGAAATACTTTGCTTAACGGATCTCTGCCACCTACTGGTTCAGTAGCACTAACTGCTAGACATTTGATCTGCTTGTTCTTTATTTCACGTTTTGTAAAGCCTGTGTACATCATGTCGACATCGCCTGCTACTAAACCTTTAAGTGTTTTTTTACTGCCTTTAAAGTCAACTCTTACAAACTTTATTCCAGTGTCTTTTGATAAGTCATCATAGATACCATCAATTAAACTAGCAGTATTTCCTACAGTTACTTTCTTTTTATCTTTTAAAAATTCTGGTAGACTGTTAGCAGGTTCATTTGCTCTTATACACATAGTTTGATTTCTATTATAGAACACACTTATAAAACTATCATCGTTTACTTCAACATGACATCCTCTTGATTCGTCTTTGACGTATCTACCTGTGTCTCTTAAAAACACACCAGGTCTGCCTGTGTCTTTGGCCATGTATGTTTTATTGTTTACACAGTTTCTAGTGACTACTACTTCACTGTCGTATCCTAAATTTTTAAGTGCATCGCTTATTAGATTGCTTTCTGCAAAAGCATTACCACTGGTACCACTTGGTACTATTACATCTAATATTGGCTTAGCATATGCACTAGATGTGATTGCAAAGAATACCGCAATCATTATTAACTTGATTTTTGTCATTTTTTAATCCTTTATGTAAAATGAATTTGATAAAATATTCCTAAACTTTCGCTCAGTTTGTCTTGTAGTACGAACGCAATAATTAGACACATTGGTTCAGCTTTTCTAAGTAGGTAGCCCAATGGTGCTAATAGTATCAATATCGTCATGTAATAAAGTTCTTCATGACCCATTGCACCTAAGTAATACGTCAAGCCAACTAAAAAAATACCTGTGCCCCATAACATCTGTTTGACACTTATTTTCTTTAGTATGTTTACATATCTCACTAGTGGCCAGGCCATTAAAAAACATGTGGCATTTATGATTATAAACCATAATGCAATGTCTTGAAACATTCCTGCTTCAACAGTTGTTTCGTAACTTATGTGATAGCTCTTAATATCCATGAAACTTAACAGTACTGCTTCACTGACAGTTATAGGTATTCCGATTAGCATCAGTGGTAACAAACTTACAAGTCCTGTACTGTTGTTTGCAGTTTCAGCACTTACTAAACTTTTGATATCACCTCGGTCATGATAGTTGCATTGTTTTAGTTGCATTTTCTTTTCTATTGCATAGCTGATGTTTGAACTAACATTGGCTCCTATATGCGGAACAAGTCCTATAAATGCTCCAAATGCACTGCCACGCAGACTGCTAGGAATGTTTTTTACAAATTCTCGAAAGTGTTCATAAAAACTATTGCGATCTTCATACTCAAGATTACTGGTGTAATTGTTAAACATACTTGACGTTTGCAGTAGTGTTGGAAATACATACAATGCAACAATTACCGGAAACAATGGTATTTGATGCATAAGCAAAGGAAATGTTTCGTAAGGAATAACTTCAGGAAGAAACACAAAGTATGGGCTCCAATTTGTTCCTATCAGTCCTAACAGTATACCAATGCTAAACACAAGTATATTCTGTAATACACTTTTGCCTAAGAGAAAACAAATACTGGTACTTGCTAAAAACAAAATTACAATTTGTACATTGTTATTGTAAAATTTTATAATTAAATCTATAGCAAAAGGCATAATCATATACACACTAATAAGAGCAACAAACGATCCTAGTACACTGCCCAAGGCTGCATTTGAAATTGCAAAGTTTCCTGCTCCGCGATTGAACATTCTATTGCCTTCAACCACTGCAGGTAAACTGGAACTTTCTCCTGGTACACCAAACACTGTAGCAACAATACTTCCTGAAAATTGACTACTGCTTATTATAGCAAGATAGAACAGAAGCATTTGCAACATACTAGCATCTTTAAGTAGAGGATAGCTCATCACAATCATTATGGTATTGCCTACACCAGGCACAAACCCAGAAATAAATCCTAGTAGTGTTCCTAGTACTACAAACAGTGTATCTTCCATCAGTATGCTTTCCATCACTAATGATATAATACATTGTTCAAACTGTCAAACAATTTGGCAAAGTATTAGGTTTATTTTATATTAAAAACTAGGCGGTATGCCGTACGGAAGGGCGTTATGGTTAATACAAACCAAAAAGGCGTCTATCGCTCGCGTCCATTCTATTCCGAAGTCACTGAATGTGGCTTTGTTATAAATTTATTTACACAAAAAGGTTGACAGGTTGTAATTTTGTGTTATACTGTATGTACAGTTAGAAACAAGGAGATAGCTTATGTCAAGTTCAAGTCAAGTAGAATATAGAACAGTTACTACTGCTGGTGCAAAAAGTGCAATTAAAGTAGCATTCAAAAAACAAAGACCAATATTTTTATGGGGACCTCCAGGTGTTGGTAAGTCAGATATAGTTCAGCAGATCACAGATGATGCTGGTGGTTATATGTTTGATTTACGTTTAGGTCAAATGGATCCAACAGACCTTAGAGGTATGCCCTACTTCAACAAAGAAGATGGTGTAATGGATTGGGCTCCGCCTATTGATCTTCCATCACCTGAGTTTGCTAAAGACTATCCAATGATCACAGTGTTCTTGGATGAGATGAATTCAGCTCCTGCAAGTGTACAAGCGGCCGCTTATCAGTTGGTGCTTAACAGAAGATTAGGCAAGTATGTGTTACCGGACAATGTGGTTATTATTGCCGCTGGTAATAGAGAGTCAGACAAAGGTGTTACGTTCCGTATGCCTACTCCTCTTGCAAATAGATTTGTACATGTTGAAATACGTGCAGACTTTGAGGCTTGGTTAGATTGGGCAGTGGATAAAAACATTCATCCTGATGTGGTAGGTTACTTGAGTTTTGCCAAGCAGGACTTGTATGACTTTGATGCTAAAAGTGCTTCAAGAGCTTTTGCTACTCCGAGATCATGGAGTTTTGTAAGTGAGCTAATTGAAGAAGACATGAGTGATACTACCGCAACTGATCTTATTGCAGGTACTGTAGGTGAAGGCTTAGCAGTAAAGTTTCAAGCACACAGAAAGATTGCTGGTAAACTTCCTAATCCAACTGATGTACTTGCTGGTAAGGTAAGCAAATTAGATGTACAAGAAGTCAGTGCAATGTATTCACTTACTATTAGCATGTGCTATGAGCTTAAAGAAGCATTAGCAACTGTTAAAGATGCTGAGTTTCACAAGATGAGTGATAACTTCTTTAGGTTTATGATGGATAACTTTGAAACTGAGTTGGTTGTTATGGGTGCAAGGATTGCATTAACAACTTATGCTATTCCGTTTCAACCTACTAAACTTAAAAACTTTGATGAGTTTCATCAACGTTATGGAAAATATATCCTTGCAAGTCAAGGATAAGGCATTGGTTGAGGGCCGTTTTCTAACTGTAAATCGAAAAGCATAGGGCTATGCAGGCCCTCAACCAAATCACAGGCGCTATGGATGACATAGACACGATACTACAGAAACACTTGAGAGATTATACTCAAGTGTTTCGCCGTTATACACCGTATGATCCTCGAGAATGGACTGACCTACTTAAACGTGTACATAAAGATTTTGGCCGTCCCAGTGAACGTTGGGCTTGGATGATTGATCATGAGTGGCAAAAACAGATGATGGAAGATCCAGAATGGCGTGGTGTTGCAGTTAACGAATGGCATGTGATATTCTACTTTAAAGAAGAATCAGATGCTGTGATGTTTGGACTTAAATACTAGCATGAAATATTTTGTTAAACAATTAGATGGCCGTTATGCACACAATAATTATTTTGATTATTGTATTGACTTTCCACGGAATCAATTTGGTCCTGTGGAGTTTCACACTGTTATGTGCTGGCTAATTGAAACATATGGCTACAGTGCAGAAGTACGTGACTTCATGTGGATAAGAAATATGTTAGCAAAACGACAGCAGTTTAAGGTTCCTGATTCAGACTCACCTCCTTTTGTTAATAGACAGTGGAGTTGGACAAATGGAACAAACAATCTAAGAGTATACTTAAAATCAGAAAAAGAACTAAGTTTTTTTAAACTAAAGTGGCCACATGAGAACACTTGATTTACATGGCAGAACTATACATGATGCATGGAAGTTATTCATAGCATTTGCTTATGAAAAATGGCTAGACAAAGAAAAAGAAATACGTGTTATCACCGGACATGGTGCAATACAAAAAGAATTTCCCAGTTGGTGCGAAGCATGTAATCATGTGAGAAAGGTCCAACAGGAACCTTATAATAAAGGAAGTTGGAAAGTCCGTTTAAGATAAAAAGGTTGACACAATTCATATATGTGTTATAATGTATGTACAGTTAGGAATTAGGAGCGGCACATGGCAGATACAGTAAACAAAGATATTGCAGATAAGTTCAAGGACATACTAGGTCCAATGGATCCTGCACGTGATAGAGAAGTACGTGAAATATTAATTACCGCACGTGTTGGTATGTTGTTACGTGCTAGTTTCTTTGGTAACCTTGCTACTAGATTAAAACTTGTAAATGCTGATGAATGGTGTGCAACTGCCGCAACTGATGGTAGAAACTTTTACTACAATTCAAAGTTTATTAAAATGCTACGTCCTAAAGAAGTTGAATTTCTTTTTGGACATGAAGTATTACATTGTGTGTATGATCATATGGGTAGACGTGGTGACAGAGATCCACAGTTGCATAACATAGCCGCTGACTATTGTGTTAATGCTGATCTACAAAAGCACAGAGTAGGTGAGTTTATAAAAACTGTTCCATGTTTGTATGACGTAAAATATGAAGGTTGGAGCTCAGAAGAAGTATATGATGACCTTTATGAGAATGCTGATAAGATTGATATGGATCAACTTGTTAAGCAGTTGATTGATCAGCACTTGGATGGTAAAGAAGGTGAAGGTGAAGGCGAAGATGGCAAGAGTGGACCTGCAAAGTTCAGCAAAGAAGAACGTGAAAAGATCAAAGAAGAAATAAAAGAAGCAATGCTTAGTGCGGCACAGGCATCTGATCCAGGTAATGTACCAGCAGGTGTTAGACGTATTGTTGCACAACTTACTGAGCCTAAGATGAACTGGAGAGACTTGCTACGTATGCAGATGCAGTCAACTATCAAGTCAGACTATACATTTAAACGTATGCACCGTAAGGGTTGGCACATGGATGCTATACTTCCAGGTATGGACAATGATGAGTATGTTGATATCTTTTGTGCATTGGACATGAGTGGTTCAATTGGTGCAGAACAGGGCAGAGACTTTATGAGTGAAGTTAAAGGCATAATGGAAGAATATGGACAGTTCCGTGTTACCATTTGTTGTTTTGATACTGATGTTTATAATGTGCAGGTGTTTACAGATGATAACATAGATGCAATAGACGAGTATGAAATCAAAGGTGGTGGCGGCACTGACTTTGATTGTGTGTTTGATTATTTAAAAGCAGAGGCAATTGATCCTAAAAGATTGGTTATGTTTACAGATGGTTATCCTTATGATTCATGGGGCGATCCTAACTACTGTGATACAGTTTTTATTATACATGGCGATAAGAATCCTAATCCGCCCTTTGGTACATGGGCAATATATGAAGATGATTCATGATCAACCAGAATATGGACTATTAACAGACGCAGATGTTAGTGCATTAGATGAAGTTGCGATATACGACGGCACTGATGCTCCAGACTGGGCTAATTCGCGTGAATGGTATATAACTTGCAAATATGAATTAGAGTATAACGATCCTGAAACTGCTTGTTTTATGGAACGGCCTGACTACTAATTTTACCTAAACCAGCATAAAACAGTAAATAAACTACGTAGTTAACTCACAATAGGATAATTAAAAGTATGACAGAGACAGAAGAAAACAAAGAAATTCCAATGCCAAAGGCAGAAGAAGAAGCTGTTACCCTAAGCATTCAAGATATTGTAAATTGCAAAACAATAATCGAAATTGGATCTGCAAAAGGTGCATTTGAGGCAAAAGAACTTGAAATTGTAGGCAGTACATATAATAGGATAACAAAATGGCTAGTAGCCAACCAACCCCCAAAAGATGCAGAAGAGACGTCTACTGCTGAAGGAGAAACAAAAGATGATTAAACACCTAGGAAAACACAGTGATCGCAAGGTTGCTATTTTATTTAGAGAAGTACCTGATGAAGGACACATGTGTCTAGTTGTGTACCCAATGAACATGCAATCACAACTTTCAAGTGATTTTATGAGAGCTCTTGAGAGTGTAGAGTGCCAACAAGCAGAATCACTTGGTGATGCACTGCATAGCAAACTATTTTCAGATGGTACACCAATGCTACAAAGATGTCATCAGGAACGTTGGATTAAAAAACTTAAAACTTCAGATGTTGTAGTAACTGCAACACCTACATCAAATGTACGTTTAGATGAGTTAAACAAGATACTAAATGAAATGAAGCAAGGCGAGGATGCTATTAAGAAAATGGCAGCACTTGATGCTGAAGGTGGGTACACTGGTAAAGTTCGTCCACGTGATGAATTTGGTAGAGAAGTTGGTGGTCCAAACTATATTGCTCCAGGAAGTTTAAATTCAACTTCAAACAAGCAGTTAAATGAAAATACTGGCGTCACAAATCCAGCAAGTGCCGCAATGACACAACCTACATATGCACAAGAGCAAGCAATGGCAGCACCACAAACAGGTGCACTAAGCGATGACGTAATTGCTAATAACATGAAAGCTCAAGCAGACAGAATGGCTGCTGAAGCACAAAGCATGATAGCAGAGTCACAGCGTATGCAAGCAGAAGCAAATGCAATGATGGGTGTACCAGCAACACCTGTGAAAAAGAAACGTGGAAGACCTGCTAAAGCAAAAGCATAAATGGACATACCATTTACTAAACTTGAAAAATGGAAACAGGTAATTGACTCTATTGATCAAGAAATGATTCCTATTGACGTTGTTAAAAAAGTTGTTTTCAAACTCGAAGACGGCAAGCAAAAAACAATTAACCTAAGTACACTGCGTAAACAAGGCTTGGATATCGAAGATATTGAAGTTGTTGTTAATAAAAATATGACAGCTATTACAGACTCAGGAATAGTTAAACTTGACTTTGTTGTTGATGTAAACGCAGTGGCTGATCGTATAGAACCATTAACAAAAGGGTATTTAGAAAAACTATGAAAGTAAGATTAGTATCATACAGCAAGCCAAGTGAGTTTCAAACATATGACGAACCGCTTAAAAGCACACAAGATTTAATTGCCTATTGTGCTAAAGTTTCCAATCCTAATCATCAAATAAACACTGCCACACACGAAAAATTGCTTAACTATCTAGTTAAGCATAAACATTGGTCACCCTTTGAAATGGCAAGTGCTTGTTTAGAAATTCAAACCACTCGTGATATTGCACATCAAATAGTGCGACACAGAAGTTTTAGTTTCCAAGAGTTTTCGCAACGATACGCCAATCCTGATGAACAAGGCGACATGTTTGAATATTCAGAAGCCAGACTACAGGATCCAAAGAATAGGCAAAACAGTATCAAAACGGATGATGGAGAACTCCAATTGGAATGGGAACGGGCACAACGTCGGATCGGTGTACTAGCCAAAAAAGAATACGACTGGGCTATAAAAAAGGGCATTGCTAAAGAACAAGCACGTAAAGTATTGCCTGAAGGCATAACAAAGACCACACTGTACATGAATGGTACAATACGTAGTTGGATACACTATGTTGAACTAAGAGGTGCTAATGGTACTCAACAAGAACACATGGATATCGCACATGCCTGTGCTGATGCAATAGCAAAAATATTTCCTAACATTGAGGTCTATGCAAATGGCGAAAACTAAAAAATTAAAATATTTAATAACAGGCGGTCTTGGTTTTATTGGACATAATCTTGTCAAACAATTGCAAAGCCAAAAACATGAAGTACAAGTGATTGATGCACTTACTACATATAGTGTTTACGATAAAGAAGAAATGGAAAGTTTATACAATCAGAGACTTAAAGAAATAAACGATAACACCCAAATATACAAAGAAGATGTATGTACCCCAGATATTGATGCAGTTTTTACACAGTTTAAACCTGACACAGTGATTCACTTAGCTGACTTTCCAGATGCTAGTACAGTTGCAAGCAATCCTGTTGAGGCAGCACGTACAATGTGCGTGGGTCTTGCTAACCTACTAGATTGTACTAAAAGACACAAGATAAAAAAGTTTGTGTATGTAAGTACTGGAAAATATGAAGATAAAGATAATGCAGACGGTCAATACAGTATTTGGAAAATAGCCGGAGAAGAACTTGTTAAACAGAATGGTGTGCCTTATGTAATTGTACGCCCAGGACAGGTTTATGGTCCGCGAAACATAAGCACAGATTTAATTGGCAGTTATTTTACAAAGGCAAACAGTAAAGATACCCTGTACGTAAATGGCGCAAGTCACGATTTAATTTACGTCGACGACTGTGTTGCAGGCATTATTCAAGCAACCGGTGCAAATAATAAAACTTATAACATAAGCCTAATAACCAAAAGTATCAAAGAAAAAGATATAGCAGATAAGATTATTAAAATTGTAAAACAAGGCAACATAAAAGAAAAGGCACATCTAAATCATAAACACTATGAACTTGATTGTTCGGCCGCAAAGAAAGAATTAAAGTTTGCTCCAAACATAACAATAGATAAAGGTTTAAAACTATATCATGACTGGCTTAAAAGTACTTCTTAGTGGCTTTAATTACGATAGAACAATAGGCCTTTACACAATATTCCAAGACACAATGGCTGATACTAGTTTTATCAATGGTGCTAGTATTCAAAAATTTGAACAACAGTTTGCTGAACACAGTCAAGGTGAACGTTGTATTGCCACTGGCAATTGCACAGACAGTTTACGTATGTGTTTACAAGCATATGGCGTTGGCCCAAATGACCGTGTAGCCGTCCCTAGTTTTACATGGCTAAGCACTGCTGAAGTTGTAAAACAATTGTGGGCAGAGCCAGTGTTTGTCGATGTAGATGATACCATGTGTATGAGTCCCACTGAACTTGAACGTACATTATCATTGCATAAATGCAAAGCGGTAATTGCAGTTGACCTTTTTGGAAACGTTGCTGACATCGACCAACTAAAACAAATTGCCACCTCTTACGATTGTGCCTTTATACAAGACAGTGCCCAAAGCACTGGTGCATTATATAAAAACAAAGGACTAGGTGCATGTGATCATCCAGTTTGTTATAGTTTTTATCCAACAAAAAATCTTGGCACTTGGGGCGATGCTGGTGCAGTAGTTTGTGATAACCAAATAGGAGAAAAAATAAAACAGTTAAGAAATCATGGACAAGGTGCTGAAAAATTTATAAGCAAAGATGTAGGCTGGAACAGCAGAATGGACACCATACATGCAGATATACTTCTAAATAAATTGCCCCACTTGGACAAATGGAATAGCAAACGCAGTGCAACTGCAAAAATGTATCAAGATAATATTAGTATACCACATAAGACACAAACTATTAACACAGATTGTAAACCTGTTTGGCATCAATATGTAATAACTGTTAGCAATCCTAAAAAGGTATTTGAAGCCTTAGAAAACGTTGGTGTACAATCAAGAATATATTATAAAACTCCTATACACAAACTGCCTACCTATGCAACTGAGCAGGATTTACCTCAAACAGACCTTCTAAGTCAAACCAACATTAGTATTCCGGTACATCAGTACTTGACAGAAGATGATATTGGGCTTATAATAGATACTGTAAACAAGGTAAAATTATGAACTTAGCAATCATTGGTGTTGGCTATTGGGGCAGTAAGATAGCAGAAACTGCCCGACTGTTACCAAATATCACAGTAAAAACTTTTGACATTGATGACGATTATAGCACGGCTAACATCGATGCCGCTGTTATTGCAACTCCTGCTGAAACACACTATGATGTAACAAAAAAATTATTAGAACAAGGTATTGCATGTCTGGTAGAAAAACCAATTGCAGATTCACTTAGAAAAGCTCAACATCTCCTTGGCATAGCAGAAGCAAAAAACACAGTGCTTCAAAGCGGACACATACTTTTGTTTACACCAACAACAGAGTACATCAAAAGTACATTTAATATAAACAATCTTAAGTTTGTAGAAACCAGAAGATTAAACTTTGGCAACATTCCAAAGCACCAAATCCCTTTAGAACATCATTTGCTTATACACGACCTAGCACTTATAGACTATATAAAACAAGAAAAAATAATTGACGTGCAACGCAGTGGTCGAGACATACTCACAACAGACTACAATGATTATATCATAACAAATATAGACTTTGAAACATTTTCAACAACACATCATTGCAGTTGGTTTTATCCTCAGAAGACTAGAACAGTAGCATTGTCTAGCAATAGAGAATTACTACATGTTGATGACGTTGAACTAGCTGTGCAACATGTACATGGTCGCTACACAGATCGTCTTGTCAATGACAGTACCAACACAATACAATTGTCAGATCATTCGTCACCATTGTACAGAGAACTAGAACATTTTATAGCCAGTGTTGAAAAACAAGATAATAATAGTATAAACGGATTAGACCACATTGAACGTGTGTACAAAAATTTAGAACGAGTAACTGATGTACAATAAAATACTAGCCATTGGTGCCCATCCAGATGATGTTGAATTAGGATGTGCTGGCACACTTTTAAAATTCAAAGCTCAAGGTGCCGAAGTAGACATTGTAGTAGCACGTGATGACAATGCACCGCGACCAAGTGTGCGACGTGATAGAAGTCAAATGCAAAAAGAATATCGAGACAGTGAACGTGTTCTCGGAATCGAATTTAATATAATGACCAATCCATATGATGATACTGGACGTCCAAGACTAGAATGGAACAATGCTAGTATTACACAAATGGATGCAGTGGTAAATCAAAAAAACTATGACTTGATTATTACACACAGTAAAGGCGATCATCACAATGATCATCAAAACACATTTAACATTGTGAATAGTAGCCTGCGTAGATACCGAGGTGAATTTTGGTGCATGGAAGGCGGGCCATACAGTAATAAAAATAAATTGTTTTCTCCAACGGTGTTTGTGGATATTACACAACAGATTGAAACAAAACTGGACAGTGTGAAATGCTATACCAGTTACTTTGATGATACACTTTTGCACAACATCAGAGGATTGGCCGCATATAGGGGACAGATGTTAGGAGTAAAATATGCTGAAGCATTTGAACTACAGTATAGGAATATACATTGATAGGCTTGTTCCAAAATCAACGCAATTGGCAAACTATTAAAGAACAAGTATTGGATCTTGTAAACGAAGATCACAGTGTTGGTAGAGCCCAAAATGGTATACTTACAAGACGTCTCGAAGATCAGCTAGCCAAACATTTTAACAGGCAGTATTGCGTTACAGTTGCAAGTTGCACAGATGCACTTATAATCAGCATGTTAGCAATGGATTTAAAGCCCAACAGTAGGGTTGCAGTCCCAAACTATACATTTACTGCATCAGCACACGCTGTTGCACGTGCTGGGCATACAGTTGTGCCTGTTGATGTAGGTACAAACTATTGCTATGATCCAGAAGCTGAGGCACCTGTTGTAGATGCTATCGTCGGTGTTGATATGTTTGGTAATATGTGCAATTGGGAAGTTGTACAAAAACTTGGTTTGCCTACCATAAATGATGCCGCTCAAAGTATTGAATCACACAATGGAAAGAAACACAGTGCAGAATATGGTGATGTTGCATGTTTAAGTTTCTCGCCAACTAAAACAATTAGCAGTTGGGGAAGTGGAGGCGCAATTCTTACAAATAATAAACGCATTGCTGATAAAGCACGCAAACTAAGACTACACGGAAAAGAAACCAACAATACTACTGCAATACATGCAGGAATGAATTCCATGATGAGCTCGTTTGAGTCTGCCTGTGTGCTTGTGGGCTTAGAGCACAGTGAGGAATGGCAAACACGCAGACATCGTATAAGTGAATATCTAATTGAAAAGTCCACATACAAATCTGCTTGTGAAAAATTACCAAGGCATACATATAGTAAACTTGTGTTTCAAAGTGATAATCGTCAACAAACTCTTGAAAACTTACACAAACAAGACATAGGTACTGCAATCCATTATAATTTAATGTTAACTGATGAAACACTTTATAGAGGTGGCAAAACACTACCGCTAAGTATTCAATTAAAAGCAAAAAGTTTTACAGTGCCAAATCAGCACACACTTACAGATTCTGAAGTAGAACACATAGGAAAGAATTTAAAATGAGAGTATTAATATTAGGCGGTCATGGATTTATTGGCAGTCATATAAGCAACATACTAAGAGCTCAAGGACATACTGTCGGAGTTATAGATTGTTATCACCAGTACCATACATTTCCAGACGATGAATATTCTTGTGTACTTGCACAACGACAAGCTCACTGCGGTGCAGACGAAGTTTATGTTGGCAAGATAGAAGATGGCGAATTCTTAAACAGAGCTTTTGATACATTTAATCCAAACACTGTAATACATGTTGCGACCTATCCAAACGCATATATGGTAAAACGTAATGTGGTAGATGCAACTGGTAACATGATAGCCGCAACTGCACTTGTACTAGATGCGTGTGTTAAACACAATGTAGAGAAAATAGTATTTGCAAGTTCTAGTATGGCATACGGCAACTTTCTAGTGTCAGCACCGGACGAAACTGCTCCAACCAATCCACTTACACTGTACGGCAGTTATAAATTACAGGGTGAACGCATGTGTAAAATTTGGCACAAAGAACATGGACTCAACTATAGTATTCTACGTCCTAGTGCATTGTATGGAACAAGAGATATGATAACACGTGTACTAAGTCAACTAGTACGTGCTAGATTCACCTCAGGCACGATGCGTGTACAAGGTCCAGAAAACAAACTAGACTTTAGTAATGTATTAGATGTTGCAAGTGCATTTGCAATCTGTGCTACAGACCCACAAACAACAAATGAAATATTTAACTGCACCAGAGGAAAAGGTAGACCAATACTAGAAGCCGCTGAAATGATACAAGCACGCATTGGTGGTGATATAGAAACACTGCCACATGATGAATTCTATCCTAATAGAGATACACTGAACAGTGACAAATTACAAGAATACACCAGTTGGCGTCCTACTATAGATATTGAACAGGGTATACCTGCATATCTAGATTGGGTACTAGAACAACCTTATATCAAGGCAATGCCCAAATTTTAACTTTGTACTTGTTGTAGTACCAATCTTTAATCCATTCCCAATGAAAACTTTTTTGCAGTTCATCTGGGTTAGCATCTACACTGTGATAAAACTCCAGTGCATCATTTGCTCCTGCTAGACAGTATTCTGCATTCTCACCGTCAGCACGTTTGCACCATGTATCTAATCGATGACGTATTTCTATACCAGCACCGTTGTCTACTTCTTGTTTTAATTTTATTACTTCTCTAAAGGCACTACGCCATGTAACCCATGGATCAGTATTGAACTGTGCAATACTAGCAACTTCTGGAACTACAGTATGCTTCTTGCTTAGTGTAAAGTCAAGCATACTCCCTTCTTCTATGTGGGTATCCAACACTAACTGTTTGTTATATAGGTCAATATTCATTGATCCGTATTGTAAACCATTTAAGGCATTACGACTGTAAAAAATATAATGCTTGGGTTCTTGTAAACGATCAGCAACAAAATCAAATTTAAATGTGGCTAGCACTTCTGTTTTTGCAAATACTGCATAGAACCAATCTGTATTGCTTAACTTGGCGGCAGTTTTATATGCAAGATCTCTACCATCAACACCGTCGACTCTCTTAGCTCTTGGACAAATATTTTGTAAGATTTGCCAATGTTTTTGTGCCATACTTTCACCGTTGCTTATAAAAATCACATCACAGGGTTGCGGCTCCATTGCTACATGCTTTTTATCAATCCATTCATAATCATAAACTTGCTCATTTATATAATTTTTTGCATCTTTTGGAATAAGAACATTTTCGCTTCCACGCACAAGAGGTACAACAGTTCGTAGTCTTTCCTGCCACAAACTAATTGTTACTGGTTCTACTGGTTCGTACTTGTAAAACTGAACCACTGGTTCTTGAAATTCGTGGGTCCATATTGCATCAACTACACTATCTGTGTCAAACTTTACTTGAGTAGGCGGTTTACGTTTCACAGGTTTGTCGACAAAATTTAAAGGTGTGTAATATTCTAATAGTTTAATATCTTTTACAGTTTCTAAAAAACTCTCTACATGTATAAAGAATGTATCTCCAAACTTTTGCTCATTGCTAGGAAAAACATGTAGCATGCGATTTTGCCACAGTGCAGGATGCCAACTGAAGTCAAAATCTGTGTAATCACACAAGTCGCTTATTACCCATACGTATTCTGAATCGATCTTTTTAAGTATTCTTTTAAGTGTATCAAGATAATTGCTTATGAAACGTGTGCTGTCAATGATGTTTATGTTTGCATCATATGGTGTGTTCAAGTGTTTAATTAATACTCTTCCACCAGCAACTGCACGCACCCGTGATGTAATATCACCTACAAACTTTGTGCTTTCAGCACCTGCTACAGTATATCTCGGACCACCTGTTGTTTGATGTTGAGTTCCAAATTGGTATATGTAAGGCGGTTCAGTAACGTCATGATGCCACGAATAGTCAAAGTCGCTATCCGTGCTATCCCACTTGCTTACATCAGTTAGTCTTACAACAGTATTATCTGTGTTGTACTTTGTTTCAGTGTAGCCTGATTTTGGTACCAGATATGTACCCGAGTCCTTTTGCCATTGGCTAGCAAACGCATGTCTATAGTGACTTTCCCATGGTGCTGGTTCCCAACTAAAGTCAAAGTCAGAATAATCACAGTGCTTGTTTAGCACCCATAAGTACCTAGTCTTGCAATGTGCAAGAGCATCTTTTGAGTATGAGTAACACTTATCAAACATGATACGTATCGACGAAATATATGACAATGTGTTTTTGCCACATGTCAAAACAATTCCTAATAATGCGTTGCATTGGTTTGAGCCATTTGGCACTACAGCAATTAATAATCTTGTGGCTAAACCAAGGATCATTGGCGGCTCGCACATTACCGCAGATAAACAGATTCGCCGAATAATAATGTGGGATCAAGAACCTATTCACCTCGATAGATTTTCTATATTGTTTGAACAATTTATAGATATTAATATGCCAACTCCTGCTAATATAAAAACATTTAGACTTGTAAGTAGTGAATATAACAGTGACAACATGCATTGGATACATAATACTTATGGACTAAATTGTGACTATTATTTTTTTCATGCATGGGCGGCTCTTGATTGGTATCGTGGTTATAATCGTACTAGTTTAGCACAACTATTTAAAGAACGCAAGCCCTATAATACATTTCTTTGTCCTAATAATATAATTGGTGGTGAACGTCGACACAGAATAGAAATGCTACAACAGTTTGTTGGGCGTGATTTATTAGATAAAAATCTTATATCATTTCCAGATGTATGTCCATATGAAGGACAAAGTTTAGAATTATTATGTGTAAAATATGATTTAGATTGTCCTAAAGTGCGATTACCATTAATGATAGACAATGGATCAGGTTATGCGGCAAAGAGCCATCAAATTGATTTATGGGAACAAGCAAATAACAGTTTAATACACGTTGTAACAGAAACAGTATATAGAGGCAATAGAAATCATCTTACAGAAAAAAGTTTCAAGCCTATTGTAATGCAACAACCATTTATAATACAAAGTTGTAAAGGCAGTTTGGAATATCTACGCCGTTATGGTTTTAAAACATTTGGCGAATTCTGGGACGAATCATACGATGAAGCAGACGATTCAACTCGCACATACGAGATAGGCAAACTGTTACAATCTATTAATACTATGAGTCAAAAAGAAAAGACCCAACTACAAACCGCAGTAAATAGTACTGTAGAGCACAATTACAATTGGTTTTACTCGCAAGAATTTGAACAACTCTTGTGGAATGAATTAAAAACAATGATGGAAAAATGGAATCAATAGCAGAAATTATAAAGGAAAAAGATAAAATAAATCTTTATTTTTTGTCTAACAATAATTCTGTAGGAAAAACCTATGTTAGCGATGCCGTAAGAGCAGGTTTTACAGAAGAAAACGTACATTTTACCACCAAAAACACTAAAAGTCATGATCTTGCCGGAACAGCATACATGTGTAGCGATGAACTGTTATATAGACATCGTAATATCAGTATGCCTACAGTATATCATGAACAAGAACGCAGTAAAAAATTTACTGCGTTAGTTCGTACGCACAAAGAATGGCGTGCGTACACAATGGCACGTTTGTGGAGTAAAGGTTTGCACGAACAAGGTTACTTCAGTTACAACAATCAAATTACTGTAGAAGAAGATGTAAATCCAATTGATACCAGCAACCTAGGAAGTCTAAAACATCATACAGAATTCTTTTTAAAACTTGCTCCTTTTCATTGCGACCTGTTAACACCAGATGAACATGCAGATATGAAATACAGTGTAGGCTTGCATCACAGTGATGCATACTTTAACTTTGTTATAGAAAGCGAACTCACAGGTCCTGTACGATTAACAGAAAAAGTTTTCAAAGCAATAAAGAATTGTCAACCATTTGTAATTGCAGGCGCATGTGGCAGTATACAACAACTACGCGAAATGGGTTATCGCACATTTGATCATGTGGTTGATCATTCCTATGACTCCATTGAAGATACTACACAACGTTGGGAGGCAGTTTGTGCAGAAATGTGTAGAATTGCAAAATCAAAAAAGACACACAGTATGTATGTTGATTGCAAAGATGATCTCATACACAATCAAACATTATTTTTAAACAAAGAACCAGAAAATATATTAATATGTCTAAAGTAAGTGCATACACCAGTTGGCAACCTCTTGAAGAAGTAATAGTAGGTAGAGCATATACTCCTGACTACTTTGATTTTATTGAAGACGCACAAGTACGTAATCAATTACAACAAATACTTGTTGAAACAAATGAAGATCTCGATAGTTTACAAAAAGTTTGCGAAACTTACGGAGCCATTGTAAAAAGACCCGGTTTGATGGATAAAGACCAATTTATCATAAACCAAATTAAACCTGCAGATGGTGAATTACCCGGAGCGTCTTTACCTCCACTGACTCCAAGAGATTGGCAAATCAGTTTAGGCGACAAACTTTTGCGAGTGCTTAAAGTAAGCGAACTGGATAAAATATGTGCAGAGTATGGTGATCAAGTTATTAATCCACACGGAAAATATTGGGATCCTCACTGTGTATTAAATGGTGCCAGTGCAAGTTGTATAGTGCGTGTTGGTACCGACATATTCTTTGACAATAGCGATTACTTAACACCTGTGCAAAGTCGTTGGATACAGGAAAACTGTCTTAACAGTAGATACAGATTTCATGAAGCAATAACAGACGGACACGGCGATGCTGTATTTGCAATACTTAAACCTGGAGTGTTGTTAAGTAGCAAATGGGACGATCAGTTAGACTTGGACCGTGACTTTCCAGGGTGGGACGTAAGTAAACTTGAGTGTGCGACTATTGCACATGCAATGGCAGTAGGCAAATTTAAAGAAGAAAACTTTAATGGTGCTTGGTATGTACAAGGACAAACTCCAACAAAAGAATTTACACACTTTGTTAATACCTATCTCAAAGAATGGGTAGGCTATGTAAGTGATACAGTGTTTGATGTTAATTGTCTTGTGTTAGATGAAGAGAATGTCGTCTTTAGTGCGTACAATAAACAGGTATTTGACTACTGTGAGAAACACAGAATAAATCCAATCATTTCAGAACTTAGACACAGTTATTTCTGGGATGGTGGTGTGAGTTGTTGTACACAAGACATTAGGAGAAAAGGTAATCTTGAAACGTATCTTTAAACCCATATACCAAACACCATATAAAAACCTACTGACAAGTGGATGTAGTATGTCCTATAATATGAGCGACGAGCATATTTGCAGCTGGCCTTATTATCTTCGAGACTTGGCAAATTTTAAATCAATATACAACGTTGCACAACCCGGTGCTGGTAATACACATATTTTCAATAGCATTATTAACGAAGTTGAATATAACGACAAAATAACTCCTGAAGATACGCAGATTATAGTAATGTGGAGTGGACTTACACGTTCTGATACCATATCAACACAGGATATAACTACGCCTTGGCATAGGAGTGCGATGCCAACAAAGCCAGACCATGCCATTAATTATTATCAATTCAATGACCAGTTTGCTACTCTTAGTTTGTTTAATGAAGTATTTGGCAATACCCCGGTGGATGACCTGTGTCGAATATACAAACGTTATGTTTCAACTGATGCAACAATATACGAAAGCATATTAAAAATAAAATCATTAAAAGGTTACTTAGATAACAAAGGATTTAATAGTACCTTTACAATTATGTACGATCCAACTGGTGATTTAAAAATCATTAATAAAACCATTGATGAACTAGATGATATCTTATATCTTGATCAGTTTGCAACTGAGCAGTCTCTTAGAGAAAATTGTCCCATATATGGATACGGACATCCAACACCTGATGGAAATCTTCGCTGGACCAAAGAACATCTTATACCTTATCTAATAAAGTAATCCATATGCATAGCACCATAGTTCTAAACCAACATAGTATGCAATATAAGCAAACACAGGCAAAGCCAGTATGCCAAATATCATTCTTGTATCCATTAGTACCAACCCATAATTAATTTAGTCTCTTCAGGAACCATTTCCATTGTGAATGCTGGTTCAAATACCAACTGTCTATCTATAGCACGTACACCTTCAGTATTGATCATTGCTTGTTCAATGTCATTGCAGATTTGATCAGCAAACGGACACGCCATTGATGTAAGTGTATGTTCTACCATACACCTATCGCCATCTATTTCAAGTTTGTATATCAAACCTAGGTCGTATACACTAACACTTGGCATTTCTGGGTCGTAGACTTTTTGTAATGATTCAATTACACGTTGTCTTAGTTCATTTTCTTCTAACTGCATACTGTTACGCCGTATTCTTTTTCAAAGCGATTAGCGTCAGATCTGTCATCAACCATTGGTTCGCCTCTTATATTAAGGCTAGTATTTAACAACATCGGACAACCTGTCTTTCTATACCATGCACTCAACAACTGCCTTATACCACTATCGTTGTCTGGCACTGTTTGTACTCTTGATGTTCCATCAACATGTATAACAGCAGGAAATTCTTCTGGCTTTGTGCAACGTGCTACCACTTGCATGTAACGACTTGTGGGCTGATAAAGAGGCATTGCAAAATAATCATGTACATGCTCTTCAAGTATTACAGGAGCAAAAGGTCGAAACTTTTGTCTACGTTTTATCGCATTCACACGATCTTTGATGTCTGCTCCACGTGGATCAGCAAGTAAACTTCTATTGCCCAGTGCTCTTGGACCAAATTCTGCACGTCCATTTGCTACTCCAACAATTTGATTTGTTTCTAATTCTTTCAACAGTTCGTCCACCGGATATTCACCTGCTATATTTGAGCCCAAGTATGGCGTTGTAAAGTTTATGTCTCTACCATATGCATAAGCTGCCGCACCCAAACTGCTTCCTGCATCTCCTGGGTTGGGCATTATCCATATTTTGTTAAACAGTTCTCCCAATCGACGATTGATAACACAGTTAAGTGCAACTCCTCCCATGTACACTAGATTTTTACTAGTGCCAAGAGCCTTTGCTCTACGCATCACACCCATAACCATTTCTTCGCACAACCGTTGTCCTGCGGCGGCTATGTCTTCTACTGTGACATCAACTGCAAACTCGACGTCGTCAATGCCTATGTGTAGGTTTTCTTCAAACAGAGGAATATCTGTAAATCGCACAGTTGCACGTTTTAATGTGTTGTATGCCTTATCAGCATCTCCGTAAGCAGCCATGCCCATTGTGATGTACTCTTCGTCCATTGGCTTCAGTCCGCAACGTTTGGTTACTGCACTGTAGAACATACCAATACTGTGTGGATATGATTGTTTGTATAAAAGTTTGTAATTTGCCTTAGCGTGTTCACCTGCAAGACATGCACCATTATAGTATGCATGATATATGCTGACGGTATCTGATTCACCAATGGCATCTATTACCACAACTGTCGCATCATCAAATGGTGATGTTTGAAAGCCTGCGGCTGCATGCGATAGATGATGTCCAACACTGCTAATTTCTGCTTTGGTGTTTTCCATTATGTAAGGAATAGTTTGTTCTAGTTCAGTGCGTGTACGCCAAGAACCTCCCCAGTTTTCTCCGCTTTTAATTTTACGCAGTTGTCGTAGATGTGGCTTTTCATAGTAGACTATCTTGTCAAAAGGTCCGTATTCTTTTGCCTTCTGTTGTAGACTTACCGGAATAGTACTATCGTTTTTTATCTTGCTGTAACGTTCTGCATGCCCTGCAAACAATACATTGTGATTGTGTAATACTGTTAAAGCTGCGTCGTGAAAGCCAGCACTTACTCCGAGTATTTTCATGTATCTTCCCTATAGTAAACACCATTTTCGCCTCTTTTTGGAAACAAATCAGTCATTGTATCTTCTCTATGTATGTCCAGTGTCAAGCAGTGCCATCCTCCATCAAAGAAAGTTCTTGGACGAAAGTCAAATGTGTGTACGGTTATCCCTCTTTTATCAAGCCATTCAGTTAAAGGAGGATAATCTTTCATTGCCACTATATTTTTTTCATCAATTACAAGCATGTTTACTTCAAAAACTGTTTCATGAAATTCTCCTATCCAATCACTGGCAGTATCATAAATCCATTTCTCAAGTTCTTGATTATCATCTTGACCAGGAACACTCCAATTTTTTTGTGCAAACCCACTATTCTGATATTTTTCTGGAATATTATATACTTCCCAATCTGGAAAACTAACATTGTAATTATTTTTCCAATGACTGCTTGCAATTAAACCAGGAGCAACAGGACAAAAAACAGCATCGCTATGACCATCTGTGCTACAAATATTAACTCTATATTTTTTTGCTAGTTCTACCATTGCCTGGCAACTGAATCCCCACATAGGTTCAAGCCCGGATGAATCTACATAAAGATCCTTACCTACTCTCACTATGCTGGGAGGCCAGAAAACGTTTATTGGTTGATCAACAGGTTGTTGTACATCATACCCTAATGATTTATATCTATCCATTGCATGATGCCATTGATCCTGTTTAAGTTCTTTATTATGGTGTAGAGAATAAAGTGTTTTGTCTAATACTATATAATGATCTCTTGGGGTTATTGGCGGTTTTACCAATTGTTCATTCTTGCCAAGATGATCATCAATAGAATCAAATTGCGGACGCCGGACTATAATATCTTTGCTTTCTAAAAACTTTTGTAACTTACTTGTGTCCTCTTTACACCATTGAGTAATCTGACATAATGCATCTGCCACTGCATTTGGTAAATGTTCGTAGAAACTTTCTGGGTAGGTATCTCCGAGCCAAACTTCTTTAAGCGGAGTAAATCCAAAGTTACTGTTAATCATTTACCAGCCTATATGTTCCCAAGGCACATCTTTGTTTCCAAAATGTCCATATGTACAATTTGCACTATAGTTGTAAAAATTAAAAAGATCAAATCTGTCGATTATACCTTTTGGTGTTAGATCAATATTGTCACGTATGAACTTTTGTATACTACGATTGTGTCCATTTGAATCTATGTAGATGCTGGTAGGTTCTTTTACTCCAATAGCATATGATATCTGTATTTGACACCAGTCAGCCATGTCGTCTGCTACAACATTCTTTGCTAACCAACGTGCCATATAGGCAGCCGATCTATCTACTTTTGTAGGATCTTTTCCTGAGAAAGCACCGCCACCATGAGGAGCAAAGCCGCCATAGGTATCAACGATAATTTTGCGTCCTGTAACGCCAGCGTCACCATCAGGACCACCAATGACAAAATTGCCAGTTGGATTAAGATGGAATATAGTCTTGTCATCTATTAAATCTCCTAGTACTTCTTCGCATGCTGATCTTGTGGCCATGCGTGCGGGTTCATAAAAACTTTCATCTTTGTGTTGTTGACTTACAACAACTTGATCAATACGTTTTACCTTACCGCCGTCATACTCTACACTAACTTGACTCTTAGCATCTGGACCAAGGTACTTGTACCCGTCGGTTCGTTTGGCTTTTATATTTTTTAATATTTCATGTGAATAGTAAATTGGTGCCGGCAGGTACGCATCATTCTCATTGCATGCGTAACCAAACATGAGCCCTTGATCACCTGCACCAAAATCATCTGTGCCTAGAGCAATGTCGGAACTTTGAGAATGCAACTGATTGTTAATTGTTTTATTATCAACAGTAAGTTTATCCCAATGAAAGCCTTCTTGCTCATAGCCAATCTCTTTGACTTTGTCTCTTATAATTTGTTCAACTTGTTCATCAGTGACGTTGAAGTTTTTTACTTCGCCTGCTAGTACAACATAGTTTGTTGTAACCATTGTTTCTACTGCAACACGTGTGGTTTCGTCACCGGCTTGCAAACCAGCATCGACTAATGCATCTGATATTTGATCTGCTATTTTGTCAGGATGCCCTTCGCTCACTGACTCTGATGTAAAAATATAACTCATTTGTATATAAAAGGATCCCTCTTCCGTAGTTCTTTAAGTTTCTTACGATATCTAATTTCTAGTTTAATCT
>WLWF01000377.1_pt1 | contig 43324 bp, 38 predicted proteins | sample 6718331 | NCBI WGS metagenome assembly WLWF01 (sample SAMN12718692, study PRJNA515312) | sponge metagenome | isolation source: marine sponge | host: Mycale hentscheli | place: New Zealand: South Island, Marlborough, Capsize Point | collected 2003-05-01 | reverse complement strand
ATACACCTGGCGGTGTTTTTTATTGTTTGTAGAAAAGTGTGACATTAGGCTACTAAATAAGATAGTAAGGGGCTATTGTCACAGTTTTTATTTGTATTGCTCTAACCATCTCATTACACCCTTTTGTTCATCAGTGAAGGGTATGTCTTCTTGGTTGATACGAATACATTTAACGTACTTAGTTCCGTCAGGTCTCGTATGTACCTCTGACCTATGTGTTGGTTTAGTAGAAGTCATAGTATATATCTGTTACGTTAGACTTTTCATCTGATGTTAATTCAGTGTATGATTTCTTGTATAATCTTAGTGATATTCTTTGTATTGTTGTAAAGTAATTTGACATGTTTATTGATTTTAAGGTTTATATTTGTTTTATACTCGCGAGTACTAGTCTGTGATTAACACAGACCTAACACTCACTGGAATACTTGATGATGAGGTATAACTTTTATACTTCTCCCAACAGTTCATTTTAGTTAGTTTCTCTTCCATTTGTTTATAGGCGTCATCATGATTATACTTCGCAGTCTTCCCATTCTTGAAGGTGACTTCTATGATTTGATTTTTACCAATTAATGACTTTCTCACTACAAATCTCTTTGATTTTAAATTACTCATAATATTTAATTTTAATAGTTAATATTTATTTATTTTAGTTACAGTTATATTATCTAACAACGTCCGCATAAAGTTTGTAGAGTGCTATACACATAGCGTAGAAAAAATATATATATTACCAAGTGGAAAGCGTGGAATTCTTGTAAATGCTATACATTTTCCCCTTCGGGGAAAGTATTATGATCCTTAAGTGTGTTGTAAGACGGAGTCTACTCTTCCGATCTTATTTCAGAATCAGGCTTTATTTATGTTACTGATTAGCAAGTATTAGTCTGTGATTAACACAGATCTAACACTTACCGGAACACTTGAGCTTGAAGTATATGATTTATATTTTTCCCAACAGTTCATTTGATTTAACTTATCTTTCATTTGATTGTAAGCGTCGTCGTGATTGTATTTTGCGATCTTACCATTTTTGAACGTTACTTCGATTATTTGATTTTTACCGATTAATGATTTTCTTACGACGAACCTTTTTGATTTTAAATTTTCCATTTTGATTGATTTTAATTATTATTATTATTATTATTTATTTACAGTTATATTATCGAGTTATATTAGTAGTTTATTTGAATGAATATTTTATATTATTTTTATCAAGAGTTTTTAATATATCAAGTTGAGTTGGATTAAATTTTATTATTAATTTATTATTGAGTATTGTAATGTTTACAAGTTTATTTGTTAGAACATTGTAAGTTTTTTTGATTTGATTTGAATTGATTTTTAATAACATAGTTTTGATTTTAAATTAAATTTATTATTTATTATTATTTTTTATTATAATTATTATTATTAATATTTTATTTAAATTATTATATTAATTTTAATAACAAGTATATTATCTAAGCAAGGTCGTATAAAGCTTGTACTAATGCTATACATTTTCCTACGGAAAACGCAGATATATACCACAAAAAGATCAACACAGACCTCAGCGTCAAACGCAAACGCCAAAACAAAAACCCAAAACGTATATAAAGATCGGGGGCCCGGTGAAATGAAACGCGTTTCGGTAAGAGAACAAAAACGCTACGGTAGGGGGTAACACAATACCCCTAAATTTTTAACAAAAAATTTTTTACAAAAAAAACTATGACAATAGGGTATTATACTAAGTAGTAAGGGGCTAGTGTCACACTATGCTATTATTGTAAAACGGGTGTTATTCGTGTGAGTATATAGAGTATAATACATTTAAACATGCCAGACCCAGGAAAGAGAAAAAAACAAGCAATTATCAGTAACTACAAAAATAAAGGAATAAACACTAAGTTATACCCAAATTTTAACATAGATAAAGACACTATTATTCAGGGTAAAAGTATCAACTTATCCACCGCTATGAAAATAGAATCATTAAGTAGGAGGAATGCTGGTATATCTAGTAGACCTATAAAAGAGCTTACTACATTAGATAATAATACAGGTAGCTACACTGTACAGAAATTATATAAAAAGAAACCTGTGTTTAAGCTAAAATCAAAGTAATACATTATAAAATATGGCTAAACCAAAAAAAAAGGGCGGACCGAAACAGAAGCTATCACCTAAAGCAGCGGAGGCGAAGAAGAAGAGAGATACAGCAGCAGCGAACACACCAGATAGAAAAGCAAAAAGAGCAGAAAATCAGAGAAAAAGAAGAGAAGCTGTAAAAAGACATGGTGTAAACTGGTTACTAGATAAGGATTATGACCACAATAGAGGTAGATTCGTATCAGTTGCTTCAAACAGAGGTAATAAAGGTGAAGGCACTAAGAAAGAAGGTAATAAAACAACATAATAAACACATCGATAATGGCAAATATATCAAGTTATCCATTAATAACACCTAAATCAGGTGATTTACTGATAGGATCAGAAACATACGATGCTAATGCAGCATCCCCAGTGGTGGGAAACCCAACAAGAAGCTTTACGGTATCTGGCCTTGGAGCAACTATATCCCCTATTATAGCGGATGGTACAATTAATAAGATAGCAATGTTTACTTCAGCTAATAAAGTTGGTGATTCTACTATTTCATCTACTTCAGGAGATATTACAATTGCACAATCTTTAACCGTAGGTGATTCTTTGATAGTTACGCAAGACGGTTCTTTTGGTAATGACCTTTTTGTTGGTAATGATTTCACAGTTACAGGTGACACAGTGCTAAATACTGTTAGAATAACATCAACATTAGCTGATACTTCTTCTAGTGTAGGTACACCGGGACAAGTATTAAGCTCAACCGCTACAGGTACAGCCTGGATAAATCATGAAACTCAAGTTTTTTCTAGCTTAACTACTACAGGAACTTCAGGCGCAGCCACTTTAGTAGGAGGAGTTTTAAATGTTCCTCAGTATGCAAGTAGCGCATTGCCATATACTTCTCTTTTTGTGAAACTGACTCAATCAGGAAACAATAATCCAACTTATTCTGTTTTATCAAATGGTACCGGCATTTCTCTTACAGGAATAGGTTACAGCACAGGGTACACGACGCTGTTCATGGCAAGCGGCACTTATCCAGCTGACGGCGAAGCTATGATTGTTACAGGTGGATATAGATCAGGAAGATCTTCTAATCCAACAATGACAGGATTTCACGATGGTCAAACAATAAAAATAATCACTGGTTATTATGAGTTCAACGGCACTGCAGAAGCAACCTTTGTAAAGGATGATTTTGGATTCGGAGGAACTCAATCAACTATAATAGAAATAAGAGTATTTAACTAATGAGTGGAATATCGTCTTACCAATTAAAACCACAACCAGATGGCTATAATTAACTCATACCCCAAGGACATTAACATCCAGGACAAAGATGCTTGGATAGGAACTGACTCTTTTAATAGGCAAACTAGGCAATACACCGCAGAAGCGCTTGCAAAGTACCTAAACGTAAAGGGCAAGGTGTCTATTGCTGGTCAAGTTAACTATCAATTTATAAATATACCAAAAACAAAAGCGGGGACGATGGCTTTTCCAGCTGGAGGAGGGGATGGTACACCCTTTTCATCAATTACATCGTTTACAATATCAAATACTGATTTATCTGGGCAAACAGTTGTTGCTTATTTGAGTTATTTAGTAAATCAAGATATACTTATATGTGATCAATTAGATAAAGAGTCTTTTGGTCACTATAAGATAGAGTCTTATGTTGTAAATCCGGACAATAGTTCTTTTTATGATATAACTGTTAGTTACATCGGCGGTAATGGGTCTATAGTTGTAGACAAATACTATGATTTAGTAAACTTTAGCTTTGCAACGGATAAAAGCTTCGTATTTACTCAAGGCACACCGTCTACAGTATGGACAATACAACATAATATGGATAAATTCCCATCAGTGTCAGTAGTAAACAATAACAATGTATTAATGTATGGAGAAACAACATATGTGGATAAAAACAACTTAACAATAAACTTTTCAGCTGGCTTCTCAGGCAAAGCGTACCTAAACTAAACTAAAAATGGCAATTAATTATTTAAACAGTATTGATCTTAACAGAAACGAGTTGCAAGATGCTCAATTAATAAGATCTCAAGTAGAAAATCAACCAAACGACGCCGCTGTGGGTGGAACACCTGTAGAAGGTCAATTATACTTTAACACGACTGATGACGTATTAAAAGTATACGCAAATGGCTCCTGGGTAGAAGTAGGTGGTGGAGTTATTAGTTTAACCGCTGGTACTTACTTAACAAATTCAGGTACAGCTGAAAATCCTACCATAAATCATGATGCAACTAGTAGAACTGATACATCATCAACAGCTACACCAGGTTATGGAGCTACTTTTAATGTAGTTGATTCCGTAACTTCTAATGCTACTGGTCACGTTACAGCTATAAATGTAAAAACAGTTGAATTACCAGCATCAGAAAACACTACTTATGATTTAGAGTCATTACAAGTTGGTTCTGATGTTGCTGTAAATTTAGTCGGAACAGATCCTAATTCTCTAGATACGGTAACTCTTGTAGCGGGTACAGATATTACGTTAACAGACGATGGATCAAACAATATAACTATTGATGCTGCTAATCCTGACCAAACAGTAACGTTGACAGGTGAAGTAACGGGTTCTGGCACGACATCAATAACTACAACAGTAGCTGACAATGTTTTAGACATTGATAACTTTACAGCAGCGACTATAGTGATTGAGTCTGAAGGTATAGCCGGTAATGATAACGATACTACATTACCTACATCAGCAGCAGTAAAAGCATATGTAGATGATTCAATAGTTGGAGGTCTTGTATACCAAGGTGGCTATGATGCTGCGACAAACACACCTGATCTAGATACATCTCCTAGCGCAAGTATAAAGAAAGGTTGGACATATACAGTTACTGCAGATGGTTTGTTCTTTACAGAGCAAGTAAGAGTAGGGGATGTAATAATAGCAGAAACAAATGCTCCAACTACATTGGCTGATTGGACTACTGTACAAAATAATATAGATTTAGCGGATGCATCGACAGTAGGTATTGGTAATGTAGCTGCTGGAACAGGTATATCAGTTGCATACTCTGCAGGTACAGCTACAGTAACAAATACAGATACAAATTCAAGTAATACCGCTACGGGAACGATAAATGCTGGAGACTTAACAGGTACAGTTACACATAATTTTGGAACTATAGACGTTATGGTACAAGCATATTTAGATAATGCAACAGATAATTACCCAACTGTTTTTTGCGATATAACTAGAGCTAACAACGCTGCTACAGCTACAATTACAGCAGCACAAGCAGATGATATAATTATTTTAGTACAAAAAATAGGGTAATAATAAAATCCAATTAAATGGCTAATAAATTTTTAAGTGATATAGATTTAACCGCAAGGTTGCGAGCTGATGGACAGCCAGGTACTAATGGTCAGGTATTAACATCTACTGGTACAGGGGTTAGTTGGGTTAGCCCAGAGACTATTCCTTCTGAGTCGGCTGAGCATGTGCAGATTTTAGTAAAAAACACAAGTGGAGCTACGATAGCTAAAGGAACACCAGTATATGTAACAGGTGAAACAGGTAACTCTGGTAAGATAGAGATTGCGCCAGCCGATGCTTCTGATTCAGCTAAGATGCCTGCACTTGGTTTACTACTAACAGCTTTAAATGATAATGGAGAAGGATACTGTGTAACTGGGGGATTATTAGAAGGATTAGCTACAGCAACTATAGATGGAACAACATCGACAGCAAATGATACTGTTTACGTAAAAGCAGGTGGAGGTTTAACATTAACAAAGCCGACAGGTGCAGCTAACCTAATACAGAACGTAGCTAAGGTAGCGAGAGTACATGCTTCTAATGGTTCTTTTATAGTATCTTCTATACTTAGAACTAACGACGTACCTAACCTTAACACAGGTAAGATATGGGTTGGTGATGGTAATACAACAGAATCTACAGTTGTTCACTTAGATGAGACTAACGGTAGGATGGGTATTGGGACGACTAGCCCTAGCAGTGTTCTACATGTATCTTCAGGTGGAACAGAAACAACATTAATAGTAGGTGCTGAAGGTAGCGGTTTTGATGTATCTTCTAGAGTGTTTCTTAACGAAGGTGAAGGAGGAGCAACTAATTCTCTAGACTATGGTTTTTCTTTAGCATATGACGGAAATGGGTCGCAATATGGGGGAATTTCTGCAAACCAATTTGGAATAATTAGACACAATAATAGCGCTACTGGAACATCAGTAATGACTATGAATAGAACTAATGATAATGTATCTTTTCCGGGTAACGTAGGTATCGGAACGACTAGTCCTACGGCTAAGCTACACGTTCTAGGAACCACCTCTTCAATACCTGCTTTAGGAGGAGCACCTTCTGCTTTACAGTTAGGAGGATCTTCTTATGGCACGCTTTTTAGTACTTTAACTTCAGGTAGCGGCGTAATACAACAAGGAAGGGTAGACGGACAAGCTACTTCTTATAATCTTTTAATTCAACCAGTAGGCGGTAATGTTGGTATTGGGACGACTAGTCCAGGGAGTAAACTACACGTTACTGGAGAGATTAGAGCTTATGATAACGCTAATACTTATTATGCTAGATTATTTGCTAACTCTAGTTGGGGTTATTTTAATACAAACGCACCAAAAATATATATAAACAAAGAAATACAAGTAGATACAGGTTTAATTGGATCTTATAATGAAGACCTGCAACTAAGAACTGAGGGTACTACTAGAATATTTGTAGAAAAAGATAATGGTAACGTAGGTATAGGAACGACTACTCCTCAATCTATTTTACATATATACAAGTCTAATAGTGGTGGAGTTGGGGGAGAGCTAAGGCTTGATAATAATAATTCAGCTGTAGCTAATAAAACTAGAATTGTATTTGATGACGGAAATGGAAATAGTACAAGTGCTGAGAGAGCTGCCATTGTTTGCGAAACAGAAAATAATCCGTACATGGGTCAACTTCAATTTCAAACAGGAATAGGATCTCTTTCTACTAAAATGCTTATTCAAGGTAACGGTAATGTAGGTATCGGGACAACTAGTCCTGATGACAGCTTACACGTTTCTCAAGGAAGTAATTCTTTTAGAGGAATAACCATAGAAGGTACATCACCCGCTTTATACTTAAACGACACTGAGGCTACAAACGCATACCACATAGCAGCTAACGGTGATTACTTGTATTTTTTAGAAGACTCTAATAAATCTGGTAGTTATAATAATATATTAGCGTTTTGGAACCCTTCTAATAATTTTATATTTAACACTGGTAACGTTGGTATCGGAACGACTAATCCTAGTGCGAAGTTAGAGGTTAGCGACTCCGCAAATGACCTGCAGATGCGTGTAGGTAGTTTAACTGCTGGGATTAGTCCTTATATTAGATTACAAGGTAAAAATACTGCAAATACAACAAACTATTATGCAGACATAGAACTAGACGCTGAAAATGGTAAACTAATATTTAAAGACCCAGGGACTAGTGGTGGTACTATAGGTCAGAGCCCTATGGTTATTGACTCTTCAGGTAACGTAGGTATCGGAACGACTACGCCTACAGCACCTTTACACGTAGATGGAGGAACTGCTAGTGAAGTTTTAAAAATAGAAGCAGACGCAAACCCATACATTAGATGGGTTCAAAGTGGAATTGATGTAGGGTTCTTACAATTTAGTAATAACAATGCTTATTTGTCAAATATTTCACCTGGCTCTTTCTTTTTTAGAACTAGTAACACTGATAGAATGGTAATTTCCTCAAGCGGTAACGTTGGTATTGGAACGACAGTACCTAATAATAAGCTTGAGGTAGCTGGTACAATTTTAGGTAACGGAGGTATTATAGGTAGTGACGATTTGTGGCTAAGGGACCAATCTAGCGTTTATTCTACCGAGCTTAAAATGCAGAATAACACGCATACAATAGGTATCGACTACCAAAACAATGAGACATTAAGGTTCATCACTAGGTCAGGTACTACTACAGTTCCTATTACTTTTCAAATGAGAGCTGGTACTATTACAGCAGCTAATTTTATACTGTCTTCTGACGAAAGAAAAAAGAGTAAAATAAAAGACTTATCAAGTGATAATATAGATGTAAGGTGGAGGTCTTTTGAAATGAAAGACAACGAAGGAGAATACAGAACAGGTGTTGTAGCTCAAGAGTTAGAAGAAAAACACCCTGAGTTTGTTAACACAGATGATGAAGGATTTAAGTCTGTAAAGTACATAGATTTATTAATTGCTAAGATTGCTGAATTAGAAGCAAGATTGGAAAAAGCAGGAATATAATGGCAGTACCTAATACAACAACTTTTACATTGCAAGATGTAGTAGATGAAGTTGGACCAACAACAAGTGATTTAGCAGATTGCTTTTCAGACTCTACTGACAGTAATTTTGTTTCTTCGCACAAAGGAAGTAAAGATAGATTATCAAACTTTAGAGGATATATTGCGGCTACGGTTACAGATGTTGTTGTTTCATCGTTTTTAATTAACTCAGGAAGTTATTATGTGTTTTCAGTCGCACAGCAACCTTTTAGTCAATTATCAAGTGATGCTTTTATTAGGACTGAATGGCGTGTAAGTTGGTACAATTTCCAATATCGTTATAGTTACAGTATTCCATATAGTAAAAATTATACTTTTACAAATGAAAATAATTTAGCTTCTAATAGTCAAATAAATATTTATCAATACAATGCGTACCCTCAATATTTAATGTTTTATGATAACATTGACTTAGACTCTAACGATAGCGCTAATATAATTAACGTATAAAAAAAATAAAATGATATATAATTGGACAGTAAATAAAGTAAGTAAAAAAGAGAGTTTAAACAACTTAAACGATGTTATTACAGAGGTGATGTATTCTTGTGAGTTAGTCTTAGATGATGCTGAAAACATAGTAATTAGTCCTGTGATAAAGTTAGAAGAACCTACTGATGTATTTACAGAGTATAGTGTTTTAAGTGAGAGCGAAGTGTTGAAATGGTTACCTACTAATATAAAAGAAAATGTAGAAAAACATTTAGTAGAAATGATGACACCACAAGAGCCACCTGTTTTTGAAGAAACTTTACCTTGGTAAAAATAATAAATATAAAATAATAAACATGACAACAACTTATACTTGGGACATTCCCGCAATGAACGCTCATATCCAAGCGGAAGGGCAAGACAACGTAATTTACACGGTACACTATAGGTATACTGGGACAGAGGAGTCCGAAGGAGTTACTTATTCTGATACTATTATCGGAACACAAAGTTACACATACGTAGAAGGAGAGCCTTTTACACCTTATGCAGATACTGAAGAATTTGAAAACACAGTTATAGGATGGTTAGAAGAATCTTTAGATGTAGATCAAATGCAAGCAAGTATTTCCGCAAATATACAATCTCAAATTACACCAGTAAATGAAGACTTGTTTTTTACATGGCAAAACCAAACACCAATAGCTGAATAGGTAAATTTTAGCAATTTTGAGTGATGATACTGGTATAAGCAATTAATTAAATCAAATCAAATTAAATTATGTCAGACGCAATAGTCAAGAACCTTAGTTTTGGTGAAGAGGCCAGAGGTAATGTTTTTAAAGGAATAGAGAAACTAACACAGGCCGTTAGCTCTACATTAGGTGCTAGCGGTAAATGTGTATTATTAGAAGATGGTGCAGGAAGACCTGTTATTACTAAAGACGGTGTAACTGTAGCTGATTCAATAATACTATTAGACCCTATAGAAAACATGGGTGCTACGTTACTCAAGGAAGCTGCTAGAAAAACAGTGAGAGAAGCTGGTGATGGTACAACAACCGCAACAGTATTAGCTCATTCAATTTTAAACGAAGCTTATAAGGTAACGAATAAAACAAATAACAGAGACCTTAAAAAAGGTATAGATACAGCTGTAGAAAAGGTTGTCAATTACTTACAATTAAACTCTAAAGACGTCAAAGAAGATATGATAGATCAAATAGCTACCATATCAACAAATAACGACGCGGAGTTAGGTAAGTTAATTGCAGATGCTTTTAGAGCTGTAAATAACACGGGAGTAGTTATGATGGAGACATCGTCAACAGGAGACACAGAGATAGAGGTTGTAGATGGTATTCAATACGATAAGGGACTTAAAAACTCTCACTTCATAACTAACCAACAAACAAAGACAGCTGAACTAGATAAACCATTAGTACTTTTAATTGAGTCACCGGTGGAATCTATTAGGCAAATACAGTCAGTGCTAGAGTACGTAATAAAAAACAACAAACCTTTGCTAATTATCGGCGATGTTGAACAAGGTGTTTTATCTGCTTTAGCTATGAATAAGAATAAGGGTAATATAAAGATCAATGTTATCGATGCTCCAACTTTTGGAATAAGCAAAAAAGAGATACTTGATGATTTATCATTACTAACAGGTGCAACTATTATAAACGAAGATCTTGGTGATGACCTTGATTTAATTCAAGTAGAGCACTTAGGTTCTTGTATTAAAAGTGTAACTAGTCATGTTGACACTGTTTTAACAGTTGGTGAACCTTCTGAGGAAATATCTAGTATCATATTAGATATAGAAGAAAAACTAGCTACAGAGAAAAACCCTAACGATATTGTTAAATTAGAAAAAAGATTAGCTAGGTTATCAGCTAAAATAGCAATAGTAAAAGTAGGTGCTAACTCTGAAGTAGAGCTTAAAGAAAAAAACGATAGAGTTGAAGACGCTATCTGTGCAACTAAAGCTGCAATTAAAGAAGGTATTGTGCCAGGTGGTGGAATTGCTTTATTAAATGCTTCAATGTATTTAAAACCTAGCAATGAATATGAAGAGGTATTACTAGAAGCCATTAGAGCACCTTTTAAGACAATATTAGATAACGCGGGTATAATTGATATAGATTTACCTAAAAGTAAAGGGAGAGGTCTTAATGTGGTTACAGGTAAAACTGTAAACATGATTAAGTCTGGTATTATAGATCCTTTACTAGTTACTAAGTGTGCATTGCGTAACGCTGCTTCTGTAGCAACAACGATATTATCAACCGATTGTGTAATCAATAATCTAAGATTGAATGAAGGCAATAGGTAGAAACATAATTATAAAAAAGCTAAAAGAAGGGGCCACCAAAACAAAAGGTGGTCTTTTACTAGCTAGCGCACATAAAGATGATATTAGATATGTGCAATCTGAAGTTATAAAAATCGGTGGCGATGTAGTTGGCTTAAAAGAAGGTGATAACATCTTTTACGATAGACACGCTGGTCATAAGATAGAAATAAATAAAGAAGAGTTTCACGTTATCACGATGGGTGACGTTGTAGTTGTTTTATGAGATTAACCGCTGGAGATGTAAAGAGTATCAATCTTTTAAAACATTACAGAATAATACGTAAGTGGGCTTGTAGAAATAACAACTTAAACGATGCTGATCTTGAATTACTTATATATCTTGATTGTATAGATCTATTTAATAAGAACGATTTCAAAATAGGTACTTATTCTTACAGTTGGGACAACAGACGTTGGAACAGGTTGCTGAAAGAAGATTGGATTACTGTTTGGAGAAATAGAAACAGAACAACTCAGAAATATAATATATATAAAGTATCGTTTAAAGGTAAACAACTTATAAGTAGAGTATACAGAATGATGTTAGGTGAAGAAGATATACCTACGAGCACAAAAAGAAATAGTATTATGAAAGGTAAAACATACACTGACAAGGTGTTGATTACCTCTATAAATAATGTCAACAAAGATAAAAACAGATAACTATGCAAAATCAATTAATGGTAGATCCTTTAACAGGTATGCCAGCACAGCAAAACGCAATGGTACCTCCAACTCCTGGTAATGAAATGGGTTATACAAAACCTGTATTTAATCCTGCTGCACAAAACAACGCTCAAGGTGTTTTCGGAGATGTACAACAAAGAGCTAACTCTGTTAGTCCATTGTTTAAGAAAAAATGCGGAAAATACTAAATAAAAAGATATGAAAGGAAAAAACGGAATCGTAGGAGAAAATACTTTATGGGACGGACCATTGAGTCAAGAAGGTAGACCTCACAGTCAAGGATCTAGCTCTGGTAAAAGCGGTATGAAACTAAAAGTAATGCAGCCTTGTGGTTGCGTTGGTAACTGCGGCTGTGGTGCATTAAAAGGACCTATTACTTCAAGAGCTAAAGCATAAACAATGCCTTATATCCAACCTGATAGTTCGCCTTTTTTAAGAGTTAGAAAAACAACTAAAGGAAAAGGTAGAAACTTTTTAAGTACAGAAGAAGGCGCTGGTATGACAGAGGCTGGTGTAAAAAAATACAGAAAAGAAAATCCAGGTAGCAAGCTTAAAACAGCTGTAACTGGAGATGTTAAACCTGGTAGTAAAGCTGCTAAAAGAAGAAAAGCTTTTTGCGCGAGATCAAAAGGCTGGACTGGCGAAAGAGGAAAAGCTGCTAGAAAAAGATGGAAATGCTAAATGAAAACAACTAAAACTGGATACTTAAAAAATAGCCCTGATGTTAACAAACCTCAAAACATAGTAAAAGGAGGAGATATAACAATGAAAGGAGTAGAGTTCAAAGTTTTAGGTGTTGACGATAGAGGTTATGCTAAGGTTATGTATCCTGGTTATGACTATAAGTTTCCTGGAGCAAAGTATGTAATTGAAACACCTATAAAGTAATATGGCTTTTAAAATGAAAATGGGCAAGTTGTCATTAGATAATACACCTATATACCAGATAGACGAAGAAGAAGGTGTTATGGGTAGAGCTAATAAGAACGGTTCTATTACACTAAATAAAAATTTAAGTCCACTAGAGCAAGAAGATGTAATAAGGCATGAGAAAGTGCACTTAGATCAAATGGAAAGAGGTGATTTAGATTATGATGATAAGTATGTTTACTGGAAAGGTAAAAGAATGCCTAGATCAAAAATGGAAGAAGGAGCTAAAAATCTACCTTGGGAAAAAGAAGCTTATAAAGCTAATAAGTTATAAAAAACGTAAATATATCATTAATATTTGTTATATTTACGTATAACCATTTAAATATATATACAATGAAAAATTTACTATTATTATTAGTTTTAACAACTACATCATTATTAAGTGCTCAAATAGAAGAAATGGAAGGATCTTGGGTTAGTGAAACTTCATCATATGTGATGACTATCATAACCGACGATTCTAAACCTGTTAAAGTATTTAACACTAGCTTTTTAAAAAACAGAGTTATAGAAGAAAGTATTGTTAGTAGTGACGATAAATCATTTACAACTAAATTATACAACAAAGAAAACGAATACAGAGTTAACATTAAATACGTATTAAAAGATTCAAACACAATGCTATGTTACTACACTGGTGACTTAAACGAAGTTATCGTTGCTAAAAAACTAGCGCACTTTTACATGGAATAAATAAATAAATAAATAAATAAATAAACAATTATTATGGCTTACAAGCAAAACCCTGGTCGTGGACCAATGATGAAAACAGGAGCAGGAGTTCCATCTGCTTTATTACAAAAAACAACAGATCCAAAAGAAGGAGAAAAAAAATCATTTCCTGGTCAAACCTTTAAAAGCGGTAAACCTACACAAGAAAAAGGAAGTTACTCTAGGTATCAAGAAGACGCTGCTTTAGCAGACGCTGATAAATTAGCAGCTAGATATGAACGAGATGCTATTAATTCAGGGAGATTACCTTCTAAGGCTAAACCGTACCAACCGTACGGAAGTTACAGTGGAGATATGGGTAAATCATTTAGAACAAGAATTGATGAAAAGTCTGGTGCCGTCACTTTTGACGCGGGAAGAAGCGATCAACAACTAACTATACCTAGAAACCAATTAATGAAATTGGCAGCTAGAAAAAAGTTGAAAGGGTATGTGTCTAATAGTTTTACGACAGAAAACTATCTTAAGAATAGAAAAAAATAGTGAAAAAAATATTCCAATGGCTTTCAGGTGGTGTTATCAAACAAATTGGTGACACCATCGACAAGCTTACTACAACGGAAGAAGAAAAGCTTATAATTAAAAAGCAAATCCAAGAGATTCTAGAAAAAGCTGACAACGATGCTCAGATACAAGTTACTGAACGTTGGAAGGTAGATATGCAGTCTGATAGCTGGTTAAGCAAGAACATTAGACCTATGGTCTTGATATTCTTAACAGCCGTATTCACTGTGTTATCTTTTTTTGACGGTAACTTTTATGGATTTCAAGTGCAAGAACAATACATACCAATATTTCAATCATTACTTATTACTGTTTACGGTGCTTACTTTGTAGGCAGGACTTGGGAAAAGTCTAAAAAATCAGGTAATAATAGTAACAATGAGTAAAACAATTAAATTAAATATAATGGAAAACAAGATTACAGAAGAAGAATTAAAAAAAGTACAAGAATTACAGGGGCAAATGAACCAAGCTTTATCGCAAGTAGGTTTGATTGAAGCTCAAAAGCACGGTTTATTACACTCTATCGCTGACTTAAACAAAGAAGTAGAGGATAATAAAAAAGTCTTAGAAGAAAAGTACGGACAAGTACAGATCAACTTAGAAGACGGTAGCTACACAGAAATTAAAAAAGAAGAAAAGTAATGTCTACTGTAATTAGAAAAATAAGTATAGGTTCTGATTACAAGACAGACGCGATGCACTATGCTGTTGGACAAGTAGTTTATGGTGGTAATGAGATATCTCATATACTACACGATGAAAACGAAAACTCTTACAGTATTTTCATTAAGAAAGAAGACGAGGTTATGCCGTGGAAGAAATTTAATTCTAACATGGCTATATCCGTTGAGTTTGATCTCAAATACTAATGAAAAGCTTATTTGACTTTATCGTTAAACCTATAGGTAATAGGTACGATAATGAAATAAAAGTAGGTGAAAAAAGCCTTATAACAAATACAAAGATAGAATCTTTCAAATCAGTCAGTAATAAAGCTATAGTTGTTGAAACTCCTTTAGCTTTTAAGTCTAAAATAAAAAAAGGTGATACAATAATAATCCACCATAATGTTTTTAGAAGGTTCTACGATATAAGAGGTAATCAAAAAGATAGTAGATCTAAATTTATAGATGGAAACTTTTTTGTTAACCCTGATCAAATATATTTGTATAAAAGTGATTCTGACTGGAAGGCTTTCGGTAACAGGTGCTTTATAAGTCCAATCATCGATAATGATGATATGACTGTAGAAAAAGAAAGAAAGCTTATAGGAATATTAAAATACGGTAATAGTTCCTTAGAAGCTGTTGAAATCAATCCTGGTGATCTAGTTGGTTACACACCTAATGGTGAGTTTGAGTTTGTAATAGATGGCGAGAGATTGTACTGTATGAAATCAAATGATATTGTAATTAAGTATGAATACCAAGGAGACGAAAAGAGATATAATCCAAGCTGGGCAGCTAGCAGTTAAAGAACTTATAAAGGTCGCTAAAGAAGCTATTGTTGACGGAGGAGAGGATATATCAGCTGATAGATTAAAAAACGCAGCAGCCACAAAAAAACTTGCAATATTTGATGCTTTTGAAATTCTTAAAAGAATTGAAGATGAAGAAGCTATTTTAAATGAAAAAGCTATTGACAAAAAGGAAAAGAAGGTTTTTAGTGGATTCGCAGAAGGTAGATCTAAATAATGTATAAGCAGAATCTATATAAGATCTTAAAAGATCATATAAAACCTAAGATTCTATCTAAGAATAATAGGTATAAAAAGTGGGAGAAAGGTTATGACGCTGATCATGATATGGTTATCATAAGTTCAGACGGAACAATTGGTGATGTTATAGAAATACAAAACTTAAAAATAGCGCTTCCAAGAGTAGACAAAAAAGCTTTTAAATGCTCAGATGTTAAAGAGGAGCAGGTTTGGACTAAGTTAGAATATCCTAAAGAACTTTCTAAAATAAAAAGTGTTTTTGATTGGGATAATTATTCAACTGAGTTTAAAGAAAAATGGTATGACTACATCGACACAGAGTTCAAAAGAAGGCAAGAAGGTTTTTGGTTTTATAACAATGGTAAGCCAACTTATATTACTGGTACTCATTACATGTACCTGCAGTGGTCCAAGATTGATGTTGGGGCAGCAGACTATAGGGAATCAAATAGATTATTCTTTATATTCTGGGAAGCTTGTAAAGCAGACGAACGGTGCTACGGAATGTCATATCTCAAGAATAGACGTAGCGGCTTTTCATTCATGGCGTCTGGGGAGACGGTTAATATGGCCACAATATCAAGCGATGCACGTTTCGGAATATTGTCCAAATCTGGTGCCGATGCGAAGAAAATGTTCACAGATAAGGTTGTACCCATTTCTATTAACTACCCCTTTTTTTTCAAACCCATCCAAGATGGAATGGACAGGCCCAAGACAGAATTGGCTTATAGAGTTCCAGCGTCGAGACTCACTAGGAAAAAACTTAATGATGGGGAGACGCAAAAAGAACTTGAAGGTCTTGATACCACGATCGACTGGAAAAACACGGGTGATAACTCCTATGATGGGGAAAAACTCAAACTCCTCGTCCACGATGAAAGTGGAAAGTGGGAAAGGCCGGACAACATCCTCAACAACTGGAGGGTTACGAAAACGTGTCTTCGATTAGGTAGTAAAATTGTTGGTAAGTGTATGATGGGATCAACGTCAAACGCTTTAGAAAAAGGTGGTGGAAATTTTAAAAAATTATATGAAGCATCTGATGTCACAAAAAGAAACCGCAATGGCCAGACTAGCTCAGGACTATATAGTTTGTTCATTCCTATGGAATGGAACTACGAAGGCTTCATTGATTCTTATGGGTTACCTGTCTTCGATAAACCGAGTAAAAAGACAGTAGACCCAAGCGGTATACCTATAGAGCACGGTGTTATTGAGCACTGGGAAAATGAAGTTGAAGGTTTAAAGGACGATCAAGACGGTTTAAATGAATACTATCGGCAGTTTCCAAGAACTGAGAAACACGCGTTTAGAGATGAAGCGAAAGACTCTTTATTTAATCTAACTAAGATATACGAGCAAATAGATTACAATGCTGACTTAAATAATTCAGCTATGGTGACTACTGGTAGTTTTCAATGGGAAAACGGTATTGATTCTAGAGTTATATTTACACCAAATAGAGATGGGAGATTCAGAATATCTTGGATTCCACCTGTAAATCTACAAAACCGTGTAATAGTAAGAAATGGTACAAAGTATCCTGGCAACGAACATATGGGTGCTTTTGGATGCGATAGTTATGATATATCAGGTACAGTTGATGGTAGAGGTTCTAATGGATCTTTACATGGTTTAACTAAGTTTAGTATGGAAGATGCTCCACCTAACTTGTTTTTTCTAGAGTATATATCTAGACCACAGACTGCAGAGATATTTTTTGAAGATGTATTAATGGCATGTGTTTTTTACGGTATGCCTATATTAGCAGAGAATAACAAACCTAGATTATTGTACCACTTTAAAAGAAGAGGTTATAGAGGTTACTCTATGAATAGACCTGATAAAGTTTGGAATAAGTTATCTGTAACTGAAAGAGAGATCGGTGGTATACCTAACTCAAGTGAAGATATAAAGCAAGCACACGCTGCTGCAATAGAAACATACATAAACACCTACGTAGGAAACCTTAACGGTACCTATGGTGATATGTACTTTCAAAGAACACTAGAAGATTGGGCTAGATTTAATATAAACAATAGAACTAAACACGATGCTTCTATAAGCTCTGGTTTAGCTTTAATGGCTTGTAACAAAAATAGATACACACCAGTCGCTAAAAGAGAAAAACAAAGCATAAACTTAGGTATAAAAAAATACGACAACACTGGGTTTACGTCAAAAATGATTTAATAAATGAAAATACAAACTAATACTAATAGTTCATTTCCTAGCCAAGTTGTTAGCGACGAAGAAAAAGCAAGTTTAGAGTACGGTATTCAAGTTGCTAGAGCTATAGAAGGCGAATGGTTTCAAGAAGGTAGATCTGGAAATAGATATGTTCAAAGTTTTAGTAATTTTCACCAGTTAAGATTATACGCTAGAGGAGAACAAAGCGTTCAAAAATACAAAGATGAATTATCTATAAACGGTGATTTGTCTTATCTTAATTTAGACTGGAAACCAGTACCTGTTATATCTAAGTTCGTAGACATTGTAGCTAATGGTATGGCTAATAAGTCTTACGAAATAAAAACAATTGCGCAAGACCCTTTTTCTATAAAAAACAAAACAGCTTATGCTGCTGCTATAGAGCAGGATATGGCTAACAAAGAAGAGTTAGCTCAGTTAGCTGAGGTTACTGGAGAAGATATGTCTATGACTCAAAACATGGTGGAACTACCCGCTAGTAAAGACGAGCTGGATATACATATGCAAATGACGTTTAAACAAAACGTTGAAATAGCTGAAGAAGAGGTTATAAATAATGTACTTGACTATAATAAGTACGATGAAATAAAAAAGAGATTAGCCAACGATCTTACTGTGCTAGGTATTGCAGCTTGTAAAACTAGATTTGATAACACGGAAGGCATTAAAATTGATTATGTTGACCCTGCTTATATGGTTTACTCTTATACTGAAGATCCTAACTTCGAAGATGTGTACTACGTTGGTGAAGTTAAAGCTATAACAATACCTGAACTAAAGAAACAGTTTCCAAATATATCTGAAGAAGAGTTAGACAAGATACAGAGAATGCCTGGTAATTCTCAATATGTTACTGGTTGGGGTAATTATGATGAAAACACTGTTCAAGTTATGTACTTTGAGTACAAGACTTATATGAATCAAGTTTTTAAGATAAAGAAAACAGATCAAGGACTAGAAAAAGCTTTAGAAAAAACAGACGGATTTAATCCTCCACCAAATGATAACTTTGAAAGAGTTTATAGAACTATAGAGGTTTTGTACACTGGAGCTAAAGTGTTAGGTAATAATCATATGCTAGAATGGAAGCTAGCTGAGAATATGACTAGGCCATTTGCTGATACAACTAAAGTAGAAATGAACTACTGTATCACAGCGCCTAAAATGTACAAAGGGCGTATTGAGTCAATAGTTAGTAGAATAACTGGCTTTGCTGACATGATTCAGTTAACTCATTTAAAACTACAACAAGTAATGTCTAGAATAGTACCGGATGGTGTATTCTTAGACATGGATGGTTTAGCTGAAGTTGATTTAGGTAACGGAACAAATTATAATCCTGCAGAGGCTTTGAATATGTATTTTCAAACAGGTTCTGTTGTAGGTAGATCGTTGACACAAGAAGGTGGTATGAATTCAGGTAAAGTGCCTATTCAAGAACTATCTACTTCTTCAGGTCATGCTAAAATACAAAGTTTAATAGGTACGTATCAATATTATCTACAAATGATAAGAGATGTGACTGGATTAAACGAAGCTAGAGATGGTAGTGCTCCAGAAAAAGATGCTTTAGTTGGCTTACAGAAAATGGCAGCAAACGCTTCAAACACTGCTACAAAGCACTTAATGGATTCTTTACTTTACTTGTCACTTAGAACTTGTGAGAATATTAGTTTAAAAGTTGCTGATTTAGTTCAAAACCCTTTAACAGAAAACTCACTTTCAAACTCTATTAGTAAGTTTAATAAAGAGACTCTATTTGAACTTCAGAATTTACAGCTACATGACTTTGGCATATACTTACAAATGGAACCAGAGCATGAAGAGAAGGCTTTATTAGAGCAAAATGTTCAAATGGCATTACAAACAGGTGCTATTGCTTTATCAGATGCTATTGATATACGTGAGATAAAAAATACTAAGTTAGCTAATCAATTTTTAAAGCTTAGACAAAAGCAAAAAATAGAAAGAGAGCAACAACAACAACAAGCTAATATACAGATGCAGGCTCAAGCAAATGCTGAGTCGGCTGAGAAAGCAGCTTTATTTGAGGTACAGAAACAACAAGCTTTAACACAAGAGAAAGTTAGCATTGAACAAGCTAAGTCTCAGTTTGAGATTCAAAAACTACAAGCTGAAGCACAAATAAAAAGAGAGTTGATGGCTGAAGAGTTTAACTATCAAATGCAACTAGCTCAAGTAAGAGCTAATGCAGATAAAAAGAAACTTGAAGACGTTGAAGATAGAAAAGACGAAAGAACAAAAATACAAGCAACTCAACAGTCTGAGTTGATATCACAGAGACAAAACGATTCTCTACCAAAAAACTTTGAGTCATCAAGTAACGATGTTCTAGGTGGATTTGACTTAGGTGGATTCGATCCTAGGTAATTATTAATTATTTAATTATATTATATTATGTCAGAAGTAAAGCAAGAGGGAGATTTTAAAATGAAATCAAAACCTAAAATGAAAAAGTTTAACAAAAAAGCTGGTGAAGTAACTAAGGTAGATTTATCAGAAGCAAAAGTTGAACCAAGTGAACCTACTAAGGTAGTAATACCTAGTGAAAAACCAGAAGAGGTTATTGAGGTTGTAAACAAACCCGCAGAGCCAGAAGTGGTTGAAACAAAAGAACCTGTTATACAAGAGATAACTGAAGAGCAGGTTGAAGAAGTTAAAGAGATTACTAACGAAATTAAAGAAGCTCAAAGAGATTCTCAAATCACAGGTAAACCTTTACCAGAAAACATCGAAAAACTAGTTTCTTTTATGGAAGACACTGGTGGTAACATAGAAGACTATGTTAGATTGAACGCGGATTACACTAATGTAGATGAAAAGTCTTTACTAAAAGAATACTACAAGAGAACAAAACCGCATTTAGATGCAGAAGAGATTAATTTCTTAATGGAAGATAATTTTTCATTTGATGAAGACTTAGACGACGAAAGAGACATTAAAATCAAAAAACTAGCAATTAAAGAAGAGGTTGCACAAGCCCGTAACTTTTTAGAGCAAACCAAGAGTAAGTACTACGATGAGATCAAGTTGAGACCAGGCGTAACTCAGGAGCAACAAAAAGCAACAGACTTTTTCAACCGTTATAATCAGGACCAAGAAGTAGCGCAAAGACAGCACGAAGATTTTAAGTCTAAAACTAACAATTTATTTACCAATGATTTCAAAGGTTTTGATTTCAAGGTTGGTGATAAGAAGTTTAGATATGGCGTACAGGATCCAAGTAAAGTCGCTGAAGACCAAGTAAACATTAACAATTTCGTAGGGAAGTTCCTAGACGATAAAGGCAATGTAACAGATACTGAAGGTTATCATAAAGCACTATATATGGCTTCAAACTCTGATACTATTATTAATCATTTCTATGAGCAAGGAAAAGCTGATGCTACTAAAGATATCATCAACAAATCAAAAAACCCTAGCTCAGGAGCAAGACAAGTTGCTCAAACAGATGGATTTATTAATGGTATTAAAGCTAAAGTTATAGGTAACGATTTTAACGCCTCTAAATTGAAAATAAAGAAAATAAAAATTTAAAAAAACAAAAAAATGGCATTAACACCAACATTTGGCTCAATTAAGCCAAGTCAAAAACAACAATTATTAAACTCTAACTACTTATCTTTCAACGGAGGATCAGGAGATGGAGATTCTGACTCATTTGCACAACAGTATCTACCTGAAATCTACGAACAAGAAGTAGAGCGTTACGGAAACAGAACATTATCTGGATTCTTACGTATGGTAGGAGCTGAAATGCCAATGTCTTCTGATCAAGTAATTTGGTCTGAACAAAACAGATTACACATAGCATACAATGATGTAGACATTTTAACTGATGTTACAACTAATACACTTACTTTTGCAGTAGGAGGTACTGGAGACGCTTTTGTAGAGAACGTTATTTCTAAGAACCAAACTATTGTAATTTTAGATCCAGCTGGAGTTGAATTAAAAGCTTTAGTAACTAGCTCTACTCAAACAGCTTCACTAGCAACTATCGTTGTAGCGCCTTACACGCAAGCTGATTTAACTGGTTTGTCAACTGGTGGAGATTTAAAGATCTTTGTTTACGGTTCTGAATATGGAAAAGGAGTGTCTATTGCTAACTCTACAGGAGCTACAGATGCTGATGGTTACAAAACAATCAACCCTTCTTTCACTCAACACTCTAACTCACCTATCATTATTAGAAACAAGTTCGTTGTATCTGGTTCTGACATGGCACAGATTGGATGGGTTGAAGTTGCGACTGAAGATGGAACTGGAGGATACTTATGGTATTTGAAAGCTGAATCTGAAACTAGATTACGTTTTGAAGATTATTTAGAAATGGCTGTAGTTGAAGGAGAATTAGCTACTGGAGCTGCTGCATCTTCTGTAAAAGGAACTCAAGGTTTGTTTGCTGCAATTAAAGACAGAGGTAACACGAACGTAGGGTTTACCGCTGCAGGTGGATTAGACGCTTTTGACGAAATCTTGAAAAACTTAGATACACAAGGAGCTATCGAAGAAAACATGTTATTCTTAAACAGACAAACATCTTTAGACTTTGATGATATGCTTGCTGGGGTAGGATCACCTGCTACTGGAGTTTATCAAGGTGGTAGTTCTTACGGGGTATTTGAAAACTCTGAAGACATGGCATTGAACTTAGGTTTCTCTGGTTTCAGACGTGGATCTTATGATTTCTACAAAACTGATTGGAAATACTTAAACGATGCATCTACTCGTGGAGCTATTCAAGGAGCTACCGCAAGTATTGAAGGAGTATTAGTACCTGCTGGAACTTCTACTGTTTACGATCAAATCTTAGGAACTAATATCAGACGTCCATTCTTACACGTTCGTTATAGAGCTTCTCAAGCTGATGATAGAAGAATGAAGTCTTGGTTAACTGGTTCTGCTGGTGGAGCAATGTCTTCTGACTTAGATGCAATGGAAGTAAACTTCTTATCTGAAAGATGTTTATGTGTACAAGCAGCTAACAACTTCGTATTATTTCAAGGAGTATAATTATTATGTAATTCTTACCCTCGTTAAATCAACGGGGGTAATTATTACTTTTATCAAACTATTAAATTTTATTATATTATGGCTAAACAAGCTACAGCTAAAAAAGTTGAGGTAGCACCTCAAGTTATTGAAGAACCTAAAAAGGTATCAAAACCCTCACAACCAACGTGGGAAGTTAAAGATAGAACGTATGTACTTGCTAGAGGAATGAGTCCTTTAACGTTTACAATACCTTCTAAACATACAAGAAAACATTCATTGCTTTACTTTGATAAAGAAGCAGGGATGCAAAAAGAAATTAGATATGCTACAAATCAGGGATCTGTTTTTGTAGAAGATCAAAAGGGTGAAGCTACACTTGGACACATTGTTTTTAAAAATGGTACACTTACAGTACCTAAAGAAAAGCAAAACCTTCAAAAACTACTATCACTATACCACCCTTTATTAGGTGTTATGTATAACGAGTTTAAACCAATTCAAGTAGCTGCTAACGAATTTGAAATGTTATCACAGCAGGTTGACGCTATGACAGCTGCTAGAAATATGGATATAGACTTAGCAGAGGCTATAATGAGAGTAGAAGTTGGATCTAAGGTAGATAAGATGAGTTCTAAAGAGCTAAGAAGAGACTTGTTGTTATTTGCTAGAAGTAATCCAGATTTGTTCTTAGAACTAGCGGTTGATGATAATGTTCCTTTAAGAAACTTTGCTATTAAAGCAACTGAGTTTGGAATTATTAAATTATCTCAGGACCAAAGAGTATTTACCTGGGGTTCAAACGGGCGAAAGCTTATGACAGTTCCTTTTGATGAACATCCATACTCTGCTATGGCAGCGTTCTTTAAAACGGATGAAGGTATAGAAATATACAAATCAATAGAGAAAAAGTTATTATAACATGTAATACTAATAAATAGGCTCGTTAACTCGGGCCTAATTATTATAACAAAATAAAAACAATGGCAATAAACGTAGACACAGTATATAAAACAGTTCTGCTTATATTAAACAAAGAACAAAGAGGTTATGTAACACCTGATGAGTTTAATAAAACAGCAACTCAGGTGCAGCTTGATATATTCGAGCAGTACTTTGATGATTTAAACCAACAGCTACGAGTGCCACAATCAGATTACGATTACTCGGATAGACAGATGAGTATCGACGAAAAATTATCACCTTTCAAGACAGATGGAACCTGCGTGTATAGCACTGGTAAGTTTTCCCTACCTGTTACCGATGCAGATGGCAACACAGTTATAAATAGTGGCGCAGAACCTACTAGTTCTACAGAAGTTTCTTTCTATAAATTAGGCACGCCTATTTACTCACCAACAATAGGATTTCCAACGGAAATACAAAGACTACAAAGAAATGATTTTTATAACATAGAAAAATCACCACTAACAGCTTCTACGGAAGCTTTTCCTACTTACTTATACGAAGGCAATAAACTAACAGTTAGACCTACAAGCATTACAGCAAATGTTACAACTAGCTTTATTAGAAAGCCTAAAAACATTGTATGGGGCTATAATTTAGGTTCAGTTGGTCAATACCTATATAGTGGTTCTACAACAATAGTGCCTACTAGCGGTAAACTTTCTCAGCAGTTTGAACTCAATGCTTCTGAGCAAGTTGAGGTTATAACTAGAATATTATTTTATTCTGGTGTCATAGTTAGAGATCCTCAAGTTATACAAGTAGCTGCTCAAGAAATACAACAAAACGAAATAAACCAAAAAAGCTAATACATGTCATTAATAACAGAAAATAACAAGCAGTATTACGCTGGCTCTCAAACATTTCTACTAACAGCTGGTAACACGAGTAGTGTCACTACAACTTTTGACACTAATTTAGTTTTTGGAAGTTATGATCCTACAGAAACCAACTATGCTCTCAATAATTTCAAAGTATACTGGAATAGAGCTGCGGCAGGTGTTTTAGAGTATACAGAATACATAGATGAATACACTGTTTCAGGTAACACAATAACGTTTGATGGCGGCCTAGAAGTTAATGACAGTGTTGTGGTTCAGTTAAAAACCGAAGATGGAGGTCAATACGGCGAAAGAGACGCGTACGGTGATACAGTTCAAGAAAACTGGGGATCATACGCTTACATAAAGCTAAACGATATTATAAACAACTTTTTAGTTGCTTATGTTGGAGCTGGTAAGTTAATACCTAGCGTAAAAAGAACTGACTTGATATTCTTTGCTAAAAGAGCAATGCAAGAGTTTAGCTATGATACTTTAAAAAGTATAAAATCACAAGAGCTAACTGTACCTCCAAGTCTAGGTTTACCTATGCCTCAGGATTACGTTAACTATGTTAAAATGAGCTGGGTAGATACTTCTGGTGTAAAACACATTATATACCCTACCAAGCTAACTAGTAACCCATATAAAAACCCAGTACAAGACGCTAGAGGAATTCCTACACAGGATAACTTTGGTGATAACGTAGAAGGTACATCTATAACAGAAAACAATTGGAAGAACAATAAGATAAATAGTAACTCTAGTTTAATAGATGGTGTTTACGAAGGCACTTATGATGGTGGTTACGGAGCTGGTTTAGGTTTAAACAGTGGTGTATATGGTTTAAATCCAGAGCACGCTCAAGTCAATGGTTGGTTTACAATAAACGAAAGATCAAATAGCTTTTCTTTCTCTAGTGACTTAGTTGACAAATTAATCATTTTGGAGTATGTTTCTGATGGTTTGGCATATGACCTGGACACTAAAGTACCTAAGATGGCAGAAGAGGCTATGTACGCTCATATGAGCCACGCTATATTATCTACAAGATCTGGTCAACCAGAGTATGTGATCAATAGATTAAGTAGAGAGAAAACAGCAAAGCTTAGGAACGCTAAAATAAGATTATCAAATATCAAATTAGAAGAGATATCTCAAGTGATGAGAGGTAAATCTAAGTGGATAAAATCATAAAAAAATATGGCTGAAGTTAAAAACGCTTTTATAAAGTCTAAAATGAATAAAGATCTTGACAGTAGATTATTACCGTCTGGAGAATATAGAAATGCTATAAACGCACAGGTTAGTAGATCAGAGAGTTCGGATGTTGGGTCTTTAGAAAATGTTTTAGGTAACTCATTATTAACCACGTTTAGTGACGGCGTAGAAGATTTATCTTGTATAGGTTTTTATGCAGATGAACCTAGTAGTACTATATATGTATTCTTAACGGATAACGTAGAGGAATCGTACACTCCGACCGGTCCTGGTTCTAATCACTTTATATATAAGTACAATACTCAAGATAGCTTACCACCTACCCTTTTAGTGTCTGGTAATTTTTTGAATTTCTCTAAACTATACCCAATTTACGGTGTTAACTTGTTGGAAAAACTTCTTTTCTGGACAGATAATAGAAATCAACCTAGAAAAATAAATGTAGAAAGTGCTGAAACTAATGACTTTTACACTACAGAGGACCAGATATCAGTAGCAAAATACAACCCATATAAAGCTATAAATTTATTTAAACCAAGCGAACTAGCTGGTTTAGATCAAAATAATCAAGCGCAGTACGAGTCAACAATGAAAAACGTTAGCAGCAAATTTTTGCCAAACGGTGGGTCTTGTGTTACTGGAGCCGCTATCACTAACGCTACCTTAGTAGATGTCGATCAGATATCTATACAGTTTTATCCAAAAGAGCCAGTTATAGGTATGAAAGTTGAACGTGTAAACGCTTCTGGAGATATAGTACCGTTAAGACTGAGTGGAGTAGATCAAGATGTAACCGTTAGTGGTTATACCCCCGCTGCAGGTGCTGTGTTAGCAGAGCTACAACTTAGCACAAGTGTAGATATCGATGCTGATACAGAGTTAATATTTAACTCAAACCCATATTATCTAAATGAGTATCCTGGTGACTCTGAGTTAAACAAAGATAGATTTATTAGATTTAGTTATAGGTTTAAGTTTGCTGACGGTGAATATTCTATTATAGCTCCTTTTACACAAGTTTGCTTTATACCAGAGCAAGATGGTTACTTCATGACAGATACAGAAATGACTGCAGAAGACAATTCAGTCACATACGAAGGAGATATGGAGCAAGCATATAGCTCTACGGTTGTTAATTTCATGCGAAACAAAGTAGATGAAATAAGCTTACAGATACCATTGCCATCAATAGGTAGTTCGTTGTCAACAGAATTTAATGTTAGTGAAATAGACATATTATACAAAGAGTCTGATGGTTTAGCTGTTCAAGTTGTTGAAACTATAGATGTTTCTGATCTTTCTGAGTTAGATTCAGAAATATATGAGTACGTTTACCAGTCAAGTAAACCTTACAAAACATTACCTAGTAATGAAATCACTAGAGTGTATGATAAGATTCCAGTAAAAGCTTTAGGTCAAGAGATAATAAGTAACAGGGTTGTTTATTCTAATTTTCAAGACAAACACACCCCTCCAAAATCTTTAAACTACAACGTATCCGCTACTCCGAAAGCTGAATTTAATCTTAGAAACGGTAAGGGCTCTGTAAGCTCTGACGTAACCGCTGATACAGTTATACCAATAAGCTTGGAATACGGAAATGTAAATGTTGGATCTATAGTCACATCTCCTCAAGCGTACCCTTCTTTAAATGTTACGGTGTTAGAAGTCTCTGGAACTCCCACTAATAGTATAACCGTAAGTGAGGATGTAACTCTATTAGCTAACGACTTTTTAGATTTTGAACCAGCGGCGGATGATTCTAATACAACTAGTATTGTAGAGTATCCTAGCAGTTCGCTAAAAACAAACAGAAATTATCAAGTAGGTGTTGTTCTTTCTGATAAGTTCGGTAGACAGTCAACGGTTGTATTATCTAATTCTAAACTACCTATATCCGTAGGAAATGAAACGTATTCTGGATCAACACTTTACTCGCCTTACAGTGTAATTAACCCCAAAGACTGGCTAGGTAATTCATTAAAAATGCTTTTTAATGAAGGTATTGCAACTGAAGGAGCTAATCCAGTCACTAAAGAGCCTGGCGTCTATAATGGAGATTCTAGTAGTATTGATTACAACCCTTTAGGTTGGTATTCTTATAAAATAGTTGTAAAACAAACACAACAAGAATATTACAACGTATATACTGCTGGCGCTATGTTAGGCCTGCCTTTTAACTACAATTACACTGGCACAGGCACTGCACCTGTTTTAGAAAAAAACACAACCTTTACTACTTTACAAGGTGATAATATAAACAAAGTACCAAGAGACTTGTCAGAAATAGGGCCTCAAGATAAATCTTTTAGAAGTTCTGTGGTATTGTACGGTAGGGTTGTAAACAACTTTAACTCTATTAACGACGATGTAGTTTCTAGTAACTCTCAGTTTTATCCTGAAAAAACTTCTTACACGGTCTCGTCTATAGAAACTCTTTTTGATATATTTCAAGCACAAGAGTTTATTGTTGGAACAGATACCGAACCAACACCTATAACAGACGCAGCAAACGCTTTTTCAAGTTTTTACAAGTCAGAGTCAAATCCTCTTGTAGCTAGAATAACAACATCTCAAGATACTGAAAAGCAGTTTGGAGTTGAAAACTACAAAATACCAAACGCAGGAAATTACGTACCTATATCAACTTTAGCTATTTTTGAGACAGAGGCGGTTGAATCAGTGTTAGATATTTTTTGGGAAACATCAACATCAGGACTAGTGTCTGACTTAAATAAACTAGTTTTAGAAGACTCAGGTGGATCTGTTGGATTTAATACTTTTGACACTAGCCCATTTACAGAAGCGATAGACGTTGGTGAAGAGGTTTTGCAAAACGACTTTACTCCAGTTAATAGCTTTGGTGCTAACGTTGATCCAAATACTATAGTTAGTTTAACTATGTCTGTTACTAACGGCAATGGTACAGCTGTTAATAATTATTTTTCTTTAATAGACAAATCTCTAAATGACCCAGGTTTTTACAACATAGAGGTTACACAAGATTACGTCAATAACATATATTATGGCTCAGTGTCAAATGTACGTAACTTTGTGTTTACGTTCACTCTTCAATTAGATCCAGACGGAACCATTCCTTTACCGCCAGCTACGCTTATAAATAAGCAAGTATCTTTAGCTAATGAAAGACCAGTTATTAATAATGGTCAAGGAGGCGGGGTTTCAAGCTTTGACAAACTTGTTTCGGACCAAACTTTTGGTAGTTTTACAGCTGTCAACGGAGCGGTTGATACCGATAATAGGAACTTAGAAATAGATTGGGTTTTATTACCTACGTCTCCAGCTGGAAACACGTTTTTTGATATAGATGAAACTCCTGGTCAAGGCGGAGAAGCAGAAGCTGTTATACAAAGACCTCCTCAAAGTAGTAACTTACCTGGTGGCACTTTTTCGATGCAGCTTTCAGCAACTGACGCTGGCGGCGGTGGGCTAACAGATACTTTTACTATAAACATCAACACGGTGTTATCGCCAACAATAGCAGATTGTAAAGACATATACACTAGGTGGATACCTGTTGATCCATTTGATCCAGATGTTATATCCTTGTCGTGTTTAATACACATAGAAGGTTTTGGACAAACAGCTACAAATGCCAATGGTTGGTATATTTTTACAAATTTTGATTCTTCAAGTGGATACTTTGAAACGCTTAGCGGAAACGATCCTAGCAATGACGTTGTGCTAGATAGAACAGACGCATCGAATGTTGTGGACAGTAGTTCTAATTGGTTTTTTGCAAGTACTAAAGCAGATGTTATTGATATATATAATAGAAGTATACCTGGTACAAGTAATCAAAGCACATACCAAAACACAGAAAGCGCGATAAACGATATAAGCGAATATACTCTTGTTGCCAAGTAGGTTATGGTAATAAACAAATAAATAAGTGATAATTATATGGGTGCAATAATAGAAGTAAAATACTTTAACTCTTTTTTGTTGAAAAAAGTTGATTCTAACGATTACACCGGTAGTGATTCAATTCCTTCGTGGAATGGATCTACTGGTATACCTCAAGATATAGGAGGTTATCCTGCTTTATCGAATGAAGATAATACAAATGACTGGACTGTAGAAGAAGCTAGAATAAAAGGTGGATACAATAATACAAATGTAGACTATGGTGTTAGGGCTTATTTAGTTGAAGAAGAACCAAACGCTGTTAATAGAGTAAACAGTCTTATATATTCCGGTATATTTAACAGTAGAACCGGTATAAATGATACAAACGTTTTTTCTGTCGCAGAATCTATAACTAAGTCAGCAGATCCAGCTAATGGAAGTATACAAAAGCTATATGCTGAAGATACAAATTTAATAATATTTCAAGAGTCAAAAGTATCTAGAGCTTTAATTGATAAAGACGCTATATACACAGCTGAAGGAAATACTAGTATATCTAATGTTAACACAACTATTGGTACTATTCAACCTTATGGTGGTAATTTTGGAATAAGTAGAGATCCAGGAAGTTTTGCTGTTTATGGGTATAGAAAATACTTTACTGATAAAGATAGAAACGCGGTTCTTAGATTATCTATGGATGGTTTAACAGAGATATCTAATTATGGCATGTACGATTTCTTTAGAGATGAATATAAAAACATCGACTCTTCTGGGACTACTGGCCAACTTAAAGGAGGCTGGGACGTATACAATAAACAATACGTGTTATCGGCTCAAACAAATATTCTAGCAAGTAATCAAAACTATAGCACACTCTCTTATGATGAAGGTGTTAGAGGTTGGACAAGTTTCTTTAGCTATAAACCTGATCAAGCGTTTAGTCTTAGAAGTAGCTTTTATACCATGAAAGATAATAATCTCTGGCTTCATTATAGTAGCAATGTTAATAGAGGTAGTTTTTACGGTATTACTACACCCACTTCAGTAACCTTTGTTATGAACCCAAGAGTTAGTTTGTGTAAAGTGTTCAAAACAATTAGCTATGAAGGTAGCAATGGTTGGGAAGTACAAAGCATAAATACAGATAACTACAATGCTAGTAATGCTAATTCTATAGGTGACGTAGGATCTTTTGTTTATAGTTACGACGAAGGAACTTATACTCAAGATGGGATAAAATACAGAGTTGGCTTTGATAGAAAAGAAAACAAATTCCACGCGAAAATAATAAACGCAAGTAATGTTAGATCTGAAGAGGTTTTATTTGGGCAAAGCGTAACTGGTATTAAAGGTTATTTTGCTACTGTAAAAGTATCTACAGATTCTAGTACTAACTACGGGCAGTCAAAAGAGCTTTTTGCTGTATCATCTAACTATTCAGAATCATCTTATTAAAAAAATACAATATGAACAATAAAATACACAATATATGGCAGCGGCATTAATAGGAGCGGGAGTTCAAATACTAGGTGGTCTTCTAGGTATGGGCTCTGCAAAACGTAAAGCTAGAGAAGCGGCAGCTAAACAAAGACGTTTACAAGCTAAGTTAACTTCTTTAGAAAACAGTAGGCAAGAAATAAAAAACCCTTATGAAAGTTCAGAGGACCTTAGCTCTATGATGTCGAACCCATATGCTCAGATAGGTGTAGCAACACAAGCAGCTGAAATGCAAGCTGAACAAGCGGACATATCTTTAGCTAACACATTAGATACTATAAGATCAACAGGTGCTAGTGCTGGTGGCGCAACTGCTTTAGCTCAAGCCGCTTTACAATCTAAAAAAGGTGTATCAGCTAATATAGAACAACAAGAAGCTAGAAACGAGCAACTAAAAGCACAAGGCGAACAAAACTTACAGCAAAGACAAATCGCTGAAAAACAAAGGATGCAAAATGTAGATGCTCAAGGTAATATATTTGAATTCAGCGCAAGAGAACAAAGAGAAGTTGCTCAAATGGATAGAGTTGCTGCTCAGATGGATAATGCATCTGCTCAAGAAATGCAGGCTCAAGCAGATGCTACTGGAGCTTTTACAGGTATGATGGGTGGTTTAGGTGGTTTAGCTACGTCTCAAATGAATAATGATGCTGCTAAAAAAATAGCAGAAATAAAAAAAGGTTAAACAATGAGTTATAGAAACCCAGCAAGAATAGTAGACGTACAATCAGGTCAGCATTTTAGAAACATGCAACAGTCTTTAGCTAAATCGTTTCAAGGTGTAATAGATCAAGACACAGCTAGAATAAAAGCTGGTATGGTAAAGGCAGAAAAAGAGCAAGCAGAACTAAGAAAAAAACTTCAAAAGCAAGAGGACGAAGCGTATAGATCTGCTTTACAAGCTAATCAACAGACAAACACATCTGTAAGATATGACAACATGCAAGAAAATCTTTCTTACAACGCGCATCTAGCGGGTAAACCTGCTGGATCTTTGACTTCAGAAGAAAGAGTTTGGATGCAGAACTTTAAAAACGTAGGTTCATCTATAAAAACTGTACTAGCTAATATAGTTAGTGGTAGAGAAGATTATGAGAAGCAGAGTTCAATTAGACCTGGACAAGAAGGCTCTATAGTTGCTACAGTTGATAATGTAAACAAACAAAAAGCCTACGAGATATTCCTAAATGGTAACGGTGGTACATCCCACGCTTATTTTGATGGAGCTACAGGTGAAACAACTATAGTAGCTAAAGACCTAGAAGGAAAAATAGTTGGTAAGGTAACATCTAACGGTGACATGTATGAATTTGCTACGGTTATTGTAACCGACAAAGACAGAAAATCTAATGTAGACAATCTAATAAAGTCTAGAGAAACGGAAGGTATACAAAGCTCTGTTTACGGTAAAAACCCACAATCAATAGCTAAAACAGACCCTACAAACGGAACAACATACTATGTTATTAAACCTGATGAAGCAGCTACAAAAGAGGCTTTAAGAGTTTCTTCGCTAGCAACTGTTCAAAGTTGGTCACCTGATCAACAGAAAAATTGGTATAATTCAACTCAAAAAGGTAAGCCAGGTTTTGAAGCAATAACAGGTTCATGGACAGAGGACGAAAAATACGTGGAAAAAGAAGTACCAGTAGATAAATCTGATCCAGATGGTGAAAAAATGACTATTATGGTTCCAAGTCCAGAGGTTAACAAAGTGACAGACGCTTTCAATAATCAAACCTTCGAAGAAAACAAGCAGGTTTTACTTACTGGTAAGCAAATTGATAGAAAAGCTTTTGAAGCTAATAAGAAAAGCCAAGCCGAAATAAATGCCGCTGCAGAATATGAAAAATCTAAAAAAGCATATAATAACGCCAAGAAGTTTATGGATGAAAACAAAGACGATTTATCTTTAAAAGGTGGTATTAGTGGTTATACTTTAGAAAAGCAAATAACAAAAATAGAAAATTACGCTGGTAACTCGAACCTTGGAGTTGTAGTAACTAGTATAGCTAATAAAGATGAAGACAAAGAACCTAATCAAATTCAAATAAAAGGAGAAGGAGGTACTTTTACATATGGAGAAGGGTCTACAAATGAGCAGATAAGAGAAGCTATATTAAAAGCAGCTGTAAAAAACTTTTATGTAGGTGATAATAAAGAAGACGATGAATCAAGCGCTAGTAGATTCAATAAACAGAAATAATAATGAACGAAGAAGCACTACAATACTCATATGACTTGTTTAAAAAAGACGGGTACAACGGAAGTTTTGATGATTACAAAAAACTTATTAAAGAAGACACTGAAGCTCTAGATTATTCTTATAAACTATTTAGCAGTGATGGTTATGATGGCGCTATTGAAGATTTTACAAAACTTATTACTACGGAGCCAGTAAAGGAAGGAGCTGTTGCAACGGAAACTGCACCTGCAGCAGCGGTAAAAGAAGCAGTAGATACGGGTTCAACATCGGAGGATGGTTCTTTGGGTTCTCAAGAAACTCAACCATTAAACAGTAAGTTCGAAGCTTACTTTAATAAACAGCAAGAAGATCTTGGTATTGATGTACCTAAAATAAAAGAGCTTCCAGTTCAAGAGCAAGAAGATTTTTTAAATGCCACTGAACAACTTTTTCCAGGTTCAAAACAAGATTTTAAAACAGCTGCTTATAAACCAGAGATAAAAGAAGAAGCTCAAAATATATTTAAAAATAGGCTAAAAGATCTAAAAACAACAGATTTAGGTACCGTAGATTTTGATGATAAAAAATCTATAGAAAATTTTAGAAAAAAATCATTAATAGATTTTACTTCTAATAATCCTGTTATTCAAAATGAAATAATACCTAAAGTAAAAAAAGAAGTAGAACCTCAAATAAATGAGTACGTTAAAAAATCTATGATTAAATACAACTTGAATGATCCTAAAAACATTACTCAAGAAAATCTAGATGCTTTTAATAAAGATGTAGGTGGTTTTTATAATTCAATTATAAATACAAAAATAGCTTCTAATCAAGAATTTAAAGCTATAACTAATGCTTTTGATGAATCTATGAATGACATGTCAAGTGGTTATTTAAGAGATTTTACAAAATCAAAAGATATGCCTTTGTTGTTTAGCTTAGCACAAGATGTTAAAGATACTTGGTACTTAAATGAGGCCATATTCGGAACCATTGTTAAGGGTTTAACATCTGCTGTGACTGGTTATAGAAGTATGAAGTCAAGTGTTGACGAAACAGGTACTAACTTACTTATAAAAGAAACAACAGATAAGATAGTTGACTTTAAGAAGAATAAAGCACTAGCTAGTGAGTTTGGCTGGGATGATAGCACTGAGGGTTATTTTACAGATGATCCTACTAATCCAAAATCCATGCAATTCAAACCTAAGTACGCTAAAGATTCTAGAAGTTTAGATTCACAAGGTTTACCAGTAAGCTCAACTAAAACCAACTACAAACCACCTAGATCCAAAACAATAACCTGGGGTGATTTTCAAAATAAAATAAAAAATTACACTAAAGAAAAAGATGATTTAGCTAGAAAAAATCTAGTAGAGATTCAAAATGAAAACGAAGTACTTCAGAACTACAACGACAATGAGTTAGATGAAATATTTAAAGGGAACGATATTGTTAGTAATTTAATATCTTTAAGCGCAGAACAACTACCTCAAATGGCTTTATCTTTATTAACCTTAGGGGCAACAGGAGCTGTTCAAATGGGTGGTGATATATATACTCAAGGTATAGATAACGAAGCTAGAAAAAGATTTAACATACCTGAAGATAAAAAAGTATCTATAGAGCAAAAAAGAGACGTGTTTTTAGATAAAGATTTCATGGACGCTCTTGAAGTAAAATCTGTTGCTGGAGGTTTTGTAACAGGTCAACTAGAAAGGTTTGGTGCTGGAAAAGCTTTAAAACCTTTTGTTACTAAGGGAACTCAATCAGTGTTAAGAACTGGTTATAAAAACTTTTTAAAAAATTCAGCCAACAACCTTGTTTCAAACACTCAAAACTCATCAATAGAAGCTATAACAGAAGTTGCTCAAGAAATAATAGTAGCAGGTGCTTCTGGCGGAGAGTTAAGTACAGGTCAAATTTTTGATTCCGGTGCTACTGGATTTTTAGTTTCAATGACGACTGGTTTAGGTGGTAATATAAAAAATCAAACCTTAGCTGAAGCAAGAGCTTCTAGTAAGATAATAGCAGGTAAACTAAACCCAAAAAGTTCCGAAGCTACTTTTAATTTTAAAATAAAAGAAGTTGAAGATTTAGCTAAAAAAGAAATAGATCCTAATATTAAGAAAGATTTAATAGAAAAAAGAGATATTTTAATAGAAACTAGAAACGCTAGCTCTTCTATACCTAAAGACTTTAGTGTAGATTCTAGAAGTAAAGCTATAGATCTTTTAGTTAAAAAGAAACAACTAGAAAAACAAATAGAAGGTGTAGATCCTGAATTTGTTGTAGCTCAAAAAGAACAAATAAACAATATAAATAAAGAGTTACAACAAGTAGCTATAGATAATAGGTTAGAAAAAAATATATCATCTATTAGTAAAATAGTAGAAGATATCGAAAGTGTTGACTTAAAAGTTATGGAGCCTAATGAGCTTAAGTCTTTTTTAGAAAAACAAACGAAATTGTTTAATGGTAAAACAAAAGAATCTAAGATTGCAGAAGCAATGGCTTCTCAAGGTTTTATATTTCAAGACCCAAATACTGGAAAACAAAGTATAATAATAAACAAAGATGTAGCTAGAAAAACAAGAGCAGTTAACGTTGCTGGCCATGAATTTTTACATGCATTACTTTTTGAAACTCTAAAAAACAATCCTGAAGCTCAAAAGAACCTAGGTAATTCTTTAAAAGAGTATATAAACAAAATTGACATTGATCAAGTAAAAAACAGTGAGTTTAAGAGAAGACTGCAAGAATACAATGATAAACCTGAGAACGTTCAAGCTGAAGAAGTTTTAACTTTATTTTCTGATGCAATTGCAACAGGTGACATGAAGTTCAATGAAAGTATAGCGACAAAAATAGGTGATATTGTACGTAGATTAATGCAGTCTTTAGGTGTTAAAATTAAATTCAACGAAGGTAAAGACGTATATAAATTTATAAAAGATTATAACAAGAGTGCTTTTAAAGGTAAACTAACTAAATCTCAAAAAGAAGCTTTTAAAGGCGTAAAAGGTAGCTTAGTTCCTATTAAAGCAGTAGAGGGTGATGTTGAAGTAAAACAATCTAAACCTAGTAAAGTAGCTGACATAGAAAGTCAAATAGAAACCCTAGAAGATAAGTACGATGATGGCTTACTAGACTATGATGACTACGAGCAGCAATTAGATAATTTAGAATCTAAGTTAGAGAAAGCAAAGAACGCTCCTGTTGAAGAGAAAGTTGTTTCTAAGCCAAAGACCAAAGAAGCTGTAGAAAACACAAAAGAGACTATTAAAAAAGCCTCTGATAAAGTTTTTAAAGAGACTGAAGTTTCTGAAAGAAACAAAGCTATAGCAAAAGTAAACGAGGATATCGCAAACGAAATGCTAGAGCTTGGCGCTAACAGTATTTCTGACATAAAAGATCCTGCTAAGCGTAAAGCAATAGTAGACAAGCTAGGTAGAAATAACTTAGGTGCTGTTACTAATCTAACAAAGAAAGCAGCAGCTGTTGGTAAAGATCTAGCTATAGATAGTAATCTTAAAATAGGTTATGATGAGTTTTTCTCTGGTTTTAGTGAGGAGTTATCTGCGCTTATAAAAACATATAAAGTTAAAGTTGATGGTAAAAAAGTTCCTTTCGGTGCTTACATGAATAAAAACTTAAGTTTACGGTACGGTCAGATTTTAGATAAAGCCTTAAAAGGTAGAGTGCAAAACGCTCAAAGTTTAGATGTTGAAGCTGGGTCTGTTGGTTCTGTAAGAGAAATAGCGGCTGAAGGAGCTAGAGATTTCGATGCTTACACTAGTGCTGATAGAGGTTTACCTGCTGGAGAGTTAATAGATGTAACTAAGTTTAGAAAAGTAAAAAACAACCTTAGCAACGTAGAAGAAGTAATAGATTTAAAAGACGTTGAAGTAGGTGACTTAACTTATAAGAAAGTTGTAGATGAATATGCTGGTCCTGTTGGAGCTGCTATAATAGGTTTACACGATAAAAATGCTGCTCCTGATCCAAATGAAACAAGGAATAAGTTTCAAAAACTAGCAGAAAGAATAGAAGGTACTAGAACTTTAAACTACGGAAAAGAAACTGGTGGTGAAGCTGAGGTTAGAGCTATGCAAGGTTTATTCTTAGATTACAATGATGCTTTAAAGTTTATAAAAACAATACCTGAGTTTAACGTTGCGCCGTTTGAAACAACTATAGATAAGCAAGGTAAGTCAGTTGATTTAACTACAGACGCTAGAGGTTACAGTGTAGGTACGTCAAACGTTATACTTAAAGAACTATATGATGTTTACATTGATCCTAAGTCTAAAAGCAGCAGCAAAGACGTTAAGAGTAGATCTATAACTTCTCCTTCTGGTAGAGGTAAAGGTAAGTCTTCTCAAGTAGCTAAGGTATATAGATTAAAAGATAAGTACAGAGGTAGAGTATCTAGAGAAACTGTAAAAGCACTACAAAAAACAATAGGTATTACAGAAGCTGGTGAAGCTTTTATACCTATGAAAGGTGTTAATAGAACTAAGTTTGGTACAGCATTACAAGGCTTAACTAAGATATACGCTGCGAACGTAGCGAACACGGTTATTAGAAAAGATATTGTAGATAAAGGTATCACATCTGATAAAAAACCTACAGAAAAAGTACTAGCTGATATTGGTGGTGGTAAATCTAGCGTTATGTTTAGTAAAGCTACTGATCTAGGTTTAAACATGCCAGTTGAATCACCTATGTTAGGTGAGGTATTGTTTTCTAAAAAAGCACGAGCTGAATATGAAAGTGTACTTAAAAACAAAAGACCTGACCTAGAAGACCCAAATGAACAAGTTGATAACTTAATTAAGTGGGGTGATAGTTTAGATATTCCAGATAACCAAAAAACAAAGTACAAGAAATTAGGTTTGTATTATATGGCCAACGGTTATGTTATAATGCCAGAAGATGGTTATAAGGTTACTGAAGCTATTAGATTAGGTAAAGCCAACAAAGTAGATCCTTACTCTGTTAAAAACCCTAATGAGTTAATAGAAAAATACCAAGCTAAAACTAAAGGTGTTAGACTTAATCCAGATAAAGTAAAACAGTTTTCAAACAAAACCGTGTTAAAAGAGGGTGTTGTTGTTTATGATGTAGAAGATTCTAAAAAAGGTCAAATAGCTGTTAGAAAAGCAATAGATACTAATTGGGGTGAAAAAGCAAATCCTTGGTGTTTAGCTGCTAGAGCAAATGTAAATGAAGAAAGTAGAGGCGCAACAAATTTACAAGAGGCTCAAGACATAGCTAGAGAGCTTGAGCTTGATGGCTATACTGTTGATATAGTAAAAATAAATGATGATTTATATAACATCGATGGCAACAAAAAAGTTACTAAAGAAAATGAATTAGACAAAGCTTTTAAGCTATGGAAAAACTACAATAGTGATGGTAACGGTTTTAAAATAGCGTTTCAAAACGGCAAGTTAACAGCTTTTAGAGATGGTAACAACACGGAGTGGTGGGATAGAATGGATGTTAACTCCAACAACATACCTTTAAAAACAGTAAAAAAAGGTGATAAAAAGTATTTGGAAAAAATTACTGAAGAAAATCAAATGGATCCTGTTACAGGTGAAAGTTTTATTTCTAGTAGAAAAATAGAAAACACCCTAAATGACCGCGCTACGGTGGTTGAATTTTATATTGCAAATCCTAAAACAAAAAAGCTAAAAATAACTAACAAAACAGAAAAATTAGAAATAGAAGAAAACATTTTTGAAACTACAAAGACAGAATATACTGATGATGGTAATGTGTTGAGTGTAACAGATACAGTTGAAAACAAAAACAGAAAAACGTATATTAGCACTAATGTAGAAACATTATACAACGAAGATGGTAGCGTTGACGCTGTGTTTAGAAGTAAAACGATTAAAGGTAAAAAGTTTCTCGAGTCTGAAAGAGAAAACACGAGAAATGGTGAAGTTGTTTTTTATAGGAAATCAATAGAATTAATTGATGCAGATTCATTTGAATTTGAAGATCTTGGTGTTTACCTTTACGAAGAGATGAAAGGAGAAGTAACTAGAAACATAGACAAAAGAGAAGAGTTTGGCTTTGAAGAAGGTGAATCTGAGTATGATATATTTTTTAGTAAAGGAGGTGAAGATGCTAATATTTTCTTCTCTGATGAAAGTACATCTTGGAATAAAGTTTTTCCTGGATTTAACGATACTAAGTTAGACACTACAGTTTCGGAAGCTCAGTGGAAAAAGCAAACAAATAGATATTTAAAACAATATAGGTTTTTGATGGAAAAAACAGATTTTGCAAAACTACCATCATTAAGACCTTCGTTTTTTATAAACTCAAAAAATACTAAAAACAGCAACGTTGACGCTTTTACACCTAAAGCAAATCTAGAATGGAATAGAAGAGCTGCTCTTAGAGAAGCTATATCAGATATAAACTCAGAATTAAATAAATCTAAAGCTGGTTTTGGAACTCCTCCAGGTAAATACGGTAGAACACCTGAAGAAATAAATAAAAACTGGGAGAACGGAACTATAGATAAACTTAATGATAAGTATGGTGATTTATTTGACAAGGCTTGGAAAGCTACTGCTACAATTATTAGAAAAAATCCTAAACTAGCGCCAATGTTAATTCATATGTGGTCTAGCTCGTCTTACGATACTGCTCACTTGAATAGATTAGGAGCTCGATTTATAGGTTTTGACAAAAAACCTGTCAAAGCTGATGGTAAAGACGTTGTTTATGAATACGAGCATGCTGTTCAATCACATTATGTTGCTAAAGAACTCATTAAAGCAGCTATGAATAAAGAAGTAGATTTTAACACTGAATTGTTAAAAATAAAAGAAAACTATGTTATGTTAGCTTTATCTACTAAAGATGAAAAAAAGGTTTCAGACGCTGGTTATAAATACTATATGCCAAAAGGTTGGAAAAACTGGTGGAATAGATATATCAATGATAAAGTAAACGCTATTGATGGAGGTTTAAACTTGGATAACATTATCATACTTGAAAAAATAAATGGTGAAAAAGTTGAAACAACTTTAAAAGATTTTGTACAAGGAGATACATTTTTCTCTAAATCAACACAAGACAAATTAAGTAAAGAATTTAATAAAATAATAGAAAACAAAACTGGTATAAAAGCTGATGACACTATATCACAGGTAAAAGCTAAAATGCTAGCTAATAGCAAACGTAGGTTTAATATATTTATACCACCAAGCGCTGAGGATTTTGTAGGTTTACTTTACGCTACGCTAGGTAAAGGTAAAGTTGGTGATAGACAAATGAAATTTTACGATAGAGTTTTACTAAAACCTTATGCTAGAGCAATGCAAGCTGTAACAAGAGACAGGTTAGATTTAGGTAGAAGTTTTAAAAATATTAAAAAGGAATTTAATACAACACCTAAAGACCTTAAGAGAAAAGTACCAGGAAGTTTATTTAACAAGGAGCAAGCTGTTAGAATTTACATATGGGATAGCATTGGAAAAGAAGTACCAGGTTTAAGTGTTGATGAAGTTAACGAACTTGCTAACTACGTTGCTGATAATAAAAACTTAAAAGAATTCGCTGAGCAAGTAATGAGATTGAATCCAGGTTCTAAATATCTATCACCTAAAGAAGGTTGGGAAACTGGCACTATAACAACAGACTTATTAGAAACTTTAAACGAATCTAGAAGAGCTAAGCATTTAGAAAGATGGCAGCAAAACGCTGACGCTATATTCACAAAAGAAAACTTAAACAAGTTGGAAGCTGTGTATGGCACATCTTACAGAAAAGCTATGGAAAATATTCTAACCAGAATGAAAACTGGTAGAAACAGAACTTACGGTACAGACTCTCAGACTTCTAAATGGTTAGATTGGTTAAATGGGTCTGTTGGTACTATAATGTTCTTTAATACTAGATCAGCAATATTACAAACACTGTCTGCAACAAACTTTATAAACTTTGGTGACAATAATATATTCGCTGCAGGTAAAGCTTTCGCTAATCAAAAACAATACTGGAGTGACTTTGCTAAACTAATGAATTCAGAGTACTTATTAGAGAGAAGAGATAGTTTAAAAATAAATGTAAACGAGGCTGATATTGCTGACGCAGCTAGACAAAGAGGTGCTAGAGGAGCTATCAACTACTTATTGAAATTAGGTTTTACACCTACAAAGTTTGCAGATAGTTTTGCAATTGCTTCTGGAGGTGCTACTTTCTATAGAAATAGATTAAACGCATTTATTAAAAAAGGCATGGACCCAGTAGCCGCTGAGAAAGCTGCTATGAGAGACTTTATTGAAACGGCAGAAGAGTCTCAACAGTCTAGTAGACCTGACAAAATTAGTCAAGAACAAGCTGGTCCATTAGGACGTCTAGTACTAGCTTTCGCTAACACACCAGCTCAGTATGCTAGAATTATAAAAAAAGCCGCTAGTGATCTTAAAAACGGCCGAGGAGATGCGAAAACAAATATATCTAAGATAATGTATTACGGTGTTTTACAAAACGTAATATTTAACGCTTTACAACAAGCATTATTTGCTATAGCTTTTGGAGATGAAGAAGACGAAGAGATGTTAGATGACAAAAAGCTTAATATAGCGAACGGCATGTTAGACAGTTTTATTAGAGGTACTGGTATATTAGGAGCTGTTTTTACTATGGTTAAGAACACGGGTATAAAGCTATACAAAGAAAGCGAGAAGAGAAATCCAAAATATGGAGAAACCGCTGTTTTTGAAGCTTTAAAAATATCACCACCAATATCCTCTAAGGCTAGTAGAATGAGAGCAGCTGGTAGAACTCTTTCTTGGGAAATGGATGAAATAAAAGAAAAAGGTGTTGATATAACCAACCCCGCTGTAAGTGCTTCAGCTAGTGTTGTATCTGCTCTTACCAACATTCCTTTAGATAGAGTTGTTAGAAAGGTTGAAAACTTAGCAGCTGCCTCTGATAGCGAATTAGAAACTTATAAAAGATTAGCCTTGACTCTTGGTTGGGGTAAATGGGAGCTAGGTATTAAAGAACCAAAGAAAAAGAAAAAGAGTGAAAAAAGAGTATCAAAAATAAAAGTATCTGGAAAAAAATATTCTAAATAAACAATTATACAATAAAAAAAAATGGCAAACAAAATTAGCGAAAACACAGAAGTTACACTTGACTTAAAAACAATAGCATTGGTAGTTGGATTCAGTGTATCAATAGTAGGATTGTATTTTACTTTAAAAAAAGATATAGAACTAGCTAAAGAACTACCTGAGCCTACAATTACTAGAACTGAGTATGATCTAAAAGATCAATTAGTCAGAAAGACTATAATGAACACTCAAGAAAAAGTTGAAGAGAATAGCAAGAAGCTAGATAAAATAGATGAAAAGTTATATAAAATAATTCAAAGATAAACAAGATGAAACGCAATTTAATTATATTGATTACAATGCTTTCTATTAGCTGTTATTCTCAAAAATATACACTGCTTGAGATTAATGCCAAATGGAATAATAAAAACAGTTTAAAGCAAGATAAAATTGGTGGTGTAAGGATTGACTTTGGATGGTTAGAAGATCAACCTAAAAAAACGCAAGCAAAAATAAGATCAGTACCTATTTTAGTTTTATTTAACAATGGTAAACCGGTTTATCAGTGGGTGGCTGGAATTGACTTTAAACTAGAAATCACGGAAGAAGAATTTGAAGAAGTACT